>ENA-UPXM01000157-UPXM01000157.1-activated-sludge-metagenome-genome-assembly--contig:-NODE-157-length-96165-cov-37.440370_pt1 | contig 96165 bp, 86 predicted proteins | sample MGYA00238178_ERZ772708 | MGnify/ENA primary metagenome ERZ772708 (study PRJEB29002, sample SAMN05720212) | activated sludge metagenome | isolation source: anaerobic digester from wastewater...
GAGCGTAGCGCTCGGGGGATTCGTCCGCCAGGTTCAGGCTCCCGATGGCCCTGCCCTCGTAGGTGAGGGGCACCACGGCAAGAGAGCCCGGGATGTGGCCGCTTCCCTCCGGCAGCAGACACGAGAAGCGCTCCAGCCCCTCGTTGGCCAGGATGGGCGCCGAGCCGTCCCCGACGATCTCCCCGAAGGCCTTCGCGTCGACGATCCGGAGCTGCTCCCCGAAGGCGCCGCCGGGCGTCATCCGGTCCAGGAGCCGCCAGACGTCGTTGTCCTCGGTCATGGCGATCCAGACTCGCGGAATGCTGAACCGGTCGTGGATCTCGGCGAGGAGCTTTTCGAAGAGATCGCGGAAATTGTGGATGGAGAGGATGCTCGTCTCGATGGCGAAGAACTTCTCGGCGATGTCCGCGTTGCGGCAGAGGACTTCCAGGATTCCCTTCACGTCGTTCATGAACCGTCCGGATCCTCCCGGGTTGATGTGGCGTCCGGGCATGCATACTCGATCGCCGCGCCGATGACAACGGAAATCTCGGCGCGCCCGCGAGCCCCCCGCCCGGAGACTCTGTCATCATCGGCTCTCGTCATTGCGAGCGACCGAAGGGAGCGCGGCAATCTCAATCGTTTCGATACCATCCGAGATTGCTTCAGTCGCTTCGCTCCTTCGCAATGACATGGTGACACAGTCTCCCGGGCGGACGAGGGGCCTTTGGGTCAAAGGGGAGAAATCACGTTTCCAGCTTCTCCAGGATCTTCGGCACCACCTCGTAGAGATCGCCCACGATCCCGAAATCGGAAAGCGCGAAGATGGGCGCATTCTCGTCGCGATTCACTGAGCAGACGACCTTCGCGCCGCGCACGCCCGTCATGTGCTGGACCTGGCCCGAGACGCCCAGGCCGACGTAGAGCTCCGGCTTGACCTGCACGCCGGAGAGGCCGATGCAGAGATCCTCGGGCAGCCAGTGGAGCTCCTCGGTGAGCGGCCTCGTGGCGCCGAGCTCGCCGCCCAGCGCGTCGGCCAGCCGCCGGGCAAGAGCGATATCCTCCTTTTTGTCAAACCCGCGGCCCGCGCAGACGATCACCCGGGCCTCGGTGATATCCTTCGACACCTTCTCCTTCGGCTTGCGCTCGACGATCTTCACCGCCGACGGGGGCGGGGCCGGAAGCTCGCGGGTCTTGCCCTGCCTGCCGTCCATGGCCTCTGCGGGCTCGAAGCTTCGGGGCGGAATGGTGATGACGACGGGCGCGGCCGAAGCGGCGAGTTTCTGGATCGCGGCGCCGCCGTAGGCCAGGCGCTCCATCACGATGGAGCCCGTGGCCTTGTCGAAGGCAAGCGCCGTGCAGGCGCTGCAGAGCCCCGCGGCGAGCCGCGCGGAGAGCCGCGCGGCCGTCTCCTTTCCCCTGGCCGTGGCGCTGAAGAGGATCGCGTGAGGCGACGAAGCCCGCGCCTCCTGCTCGATGACGGGCAGCTGCGCCCCGAAGGGCTCTCCCGGCGCGAGTTCCGCAAGCAGCAGGACCTCGTCGGCCCCGCGGGCGATGCACTCCTGCGGCGATGCAGACCCTTTCGCGACGACGGCGGTCACCGTTGTCTCCATCTCCGGGGCCAGCAGGCGGCCGGCGCCCAGCAGCTCGAACGCCTGCTCCCTCGTTTCCGCTACGATCCAGATACCCGCCATGTCCTTCCTCTCACTTGATCACGCCGCTCTTGCGCAGCGAGTCGACAAAACGGGCGATCCCGGCGCTATCGGCCGCGAGTTTCTCGCCCGTGCGCTCCAGGCTCGAGGCCGTCATGGCCGCGGTCTTGAGCGCCCCTTCGAATGTCCCCGTCAACTCGTCCCTTTTGACCGTGATCACCGGCTTCTTGCCGGCCATCAGCGTGTCCCTGACGCCCGGGATCCGGGGCGTGTTGATGTCGGGCAGCACGGTGACGAGCGCGGGCAGCGGTGCCTCGACGACCTCGACGCCGTCCTCGACGCGCCTCTCCGCCCTGAGCCTGCCCCCCTCGATGGAGAGCTTCTGCACGAAGCAGACGCAGGGGATGCCCAGCAGCTCGGCGAGCCTCGGCCCCACCTGCTGGGCGTAGAGATCGCTCGAGCCCTCGCCGCAGGCGATGAGATCGTACTGCGGGATTCGCGAGCGGATGACCTCGGCGAGGATCGCCGCCGTTTGAGACGGCTCCAGGTCCTTGAAGGAGGGATCGGACACGAAGAAGGCCTGGTCCATCCCGCGCGAGAGGCCGTCCTTGACGCCCTTTGCTGACTCGGGGGTGCCGACGGTTACGCCGATCACGCTCCCGCCGCCCCCGGCGTCCCGCTGTCGGACGGCCTCCTCGATGGCGTTGCGGTCGTACTCCCCGATCTTGTAGTCCACCGACGAGAAGTCCAGGGCACCCCCCGCGCCGCGGCGGATGTAGACCTCGTCGACGACCCACTTGAAACAGGCCACGATCGTCGGCATGAATGCCTCCTGGCAAAAGGCTAAAGGTTAAGGGCAAAAGGCTGAGGGCAAAAGGCGAATAGAAGGGCGTCTTGTGTCTTGGCCCTAAGCCCTTCGCCTCAAGCCCTGCACCATTTTTTTATCTAAGCACCGTCCCCGAGATGACCATCCGCTGGGCTTCCGAGGTGCCCTCGTAGATCTCAAGAATCTTGGCGTCCCGCATCAGCCGCTCCACCCTGGCCCCCTTGATGTAGCCGTAGCCGCCGTGGATCTGGACGGCCTTCGTGGTGTGGTGCATGGCCTTCTCGGCGGCGAAGAGCTTCGCCATCGAGGCCTCCTTCGTGAAGGGCTGCTTCATGTCCTTGAGCCAGGCGGCGTAGTACGTCAGGAAGCGGGCGGCCGACAGGTCCGTGGCCATGTCGGCGATCATCCACGAGATGGCCTGGTGACGGGCGATGGGGCTCCCCATCTGGACGCGCTGCTTGGCGTACCGGATGGACTCGTCGAGGGCCGCCTGGAGGATGCCCACACCCTGGGCGGCGATGCCCACGCGACCGTGGTCGAAGGCGGTCCCTGCGTTTCCCATGCCCGCCCCCTCAGCGCCCAGCAGATTCTCCTTCGGCACGCGGCAGTCCTTGAAGACGACCTCCGAGGTCTGCGACGAGCGAAGCCCCATCTTGTGGAAGTGCTCGCCGGGCTTCAACCCCGGCGTCCCCTTCGGGATGATGAAGGAGCTCATGCCCTTGCGGCCCGCCGCCTTGTCGGTCCAGCAGAAGACGAGGTAGGTGTCCGCGATGGGGCCGTTGGAGATGAAGGTCTTCGTCCCGTTCAGGACGTAAGCGTCGCCGTCCTTTGTCGCCGTCGTCGTGGCGGCCATGACGTCCGTGCCGGCGCCCGGCTCGGTGAGGACGAAGGCGCCCAGGTGCTTGCCCGTGGCCAGCGGGACGAGGTACTTCTTCTTCTGCTCCTCCGTGCCGAAGAGGCTGATCAGCATGCAGGCGATCCCGACGTGGATCGACACGGTGAACCCCGTCGAGGAGCACGCGCGCGAGAGCTCCTCCACGACGATGGCGTGGGTCAGGTAGTCCGAGCCCGAGCCGCCGTACGGCGTCGGGATGGGGATGCCCATCCAGCCCCCCTCGGCGAGCTTGCTAAAGAGTTCGGCCGGGTGGGCTTCCTTCTCGTCGATCTCCGCGGCGACGGGCTCGACGTTCTTCACGCAGAATTCCCGGATGTTCTTGCGGATCAGGTCCTGTTCCTCGGTCAGCTTGAAGTTCATCGTCATCTCCCTCCTTCTATATCGGTAATTGGGTGATCATGAACTCGTCGTGATGGTGAACAGCCGGACAACAGGGTCATTGCGGTGAGCCGAAGCCCCGAGCGAAGCGCGGGGGGAAGCGAAGCAATCCCGATCACTTCACGGGGTTGCCGCGTCTGGCTCACGCCCTCCTCGCAATGACGAATCGGCGCTGTTTCGCCCATCGATAGCCCCGAACGAGGTCGGGTTCGTTTGTTCGCAATGACAAGCTTTTCTCATTTCACCTCTCCGCCCCGAGCCCTGTCCCCGGACCCTGTTCTCACCCAAACCGGAACTGGACGCCCGCGCCGCCCTCGGGGTAGCCCCATTCGAGCACCTCCGTGCCGCAGGCGATGCGGCACGTGCCGCACTCGAGGCAGCCGTCGATGGTCAGCGTAAAGACCCCGTCGGCGCCTTCCTCGTAGAGGCCTGCGGGGCACGCCCGCACGGCCGCCCTGAGCCGCGGGTCGCGCTCCATGCCCGGCCTGATGCGGATGTGGGGGGCGGGCAGGGGCTTGAAGACATTGAGGCCCAGCCTGGTCTTGAGGTCGCTCATATCTTCGCGACCTCCTTGGCATCCAGGAGCATGGTCCAGAGCTCGCTCAGCGTCAGGTGCCTGCGCAGTGTCGTGAAGACGGGCGACTTGGGTCCGGCGGGGACCGTGTACAGGTCCCGGAGCAGATTCCCGATGAGCTCCGGGTAATGGCCGAAGAGGTGCGGGTTTGCGAGCACCCGGGGCGTGTCCTTGAAGGTCCTGAAGTCCTTGAGGACGAAGCTCTCCTCCAGCGACTGCCGGTAGGCGGCAAGCACCGTTGCGTCGAAGCGGCCCGCCTTCCTCGCCGCGATGACGGTCTTCGCCGCATAGTACCCCGAGGCCAGGGCGTATTCCATGCCGCGCACGGTGAACCCGAGATTCAGGGCGAACCCGGCCGAATCCCCCGCCACGAGAAGGCCGTCGCCGCAGAGCCCCGAAAGCGCCCGGTAGCCGCCCTCGGGGATCACGTGGGCCCCGTACTCGACGGTCTGCCCGCCCCGGATGAGGGGCTCGACCTCGGGGCGCGCCTTGAAGGCATCGAACAGGGCGGGCGCATCGCCCGCCGCCGCCTCTTTCGCCATGTCCCCGATGGAGACGACGAGGCCGAGGCTCAGGCTGTCCCGGTTCGTGTAGAGGAACCCCCCGCCGAAGAGGCCCCTGGTGATGTCGCCCGCGAAGAGGTGCGCCGCGCCCTCGCCGTCGCCCACGGTGAACCGGTCGCTGATCACGCCGGGCTCGAGGCGGATCACCTCCTTGATGCCCACGGCATAGTCGCGGGAGAGCCCGGGCGCCCTCAGCCCGGCTTTCTCCGGCAGAAGGGAGAGGACGCCGTCACAGGCGATGACCACGTCCGCCCGCAGCTCGTCCCCGCCGGCGACAACGCCGCAGACCTTCCCGTTTTCGCGGACCAGGTCCGTCACGAGGGTCTTGGCTAGGATCATGGCGCCGCGCTCCTCGGCGCGCCCGGAGAACCAGCGGTCAAATTTCGAGCGCAGGATGCTGCAACTCTGGGGCTTCCCGTTTCGCAGCTCGCCGCCGGTGTAGTGGAAGGTGAAGGAGCGGTTGCGGGCCATGAGGGTGGCCCCTTCGCGGACGATGGCCCGCTCCAGGGGAGCCTCGTCCCAGAGGCCGGGGAAGAGATCGCGGACGGGGTTGAGGTAGAGTCTCCCGCCGGAGACGTTCTTGGCGCCCGGGTAGTCGCCCCGCTCCAGGACGACGACCTCGACGCCCTCGCCGGCCAGCGTGTACGCCGCCGCCAGCCCGGCCAGCCCCGCGCCCACGATGATGACGTCGAACCTCTCCACCGCATCACCCCTTTGACCCTGCTGCGACGAGTGCCAAATTCATATCCTTTTTCCGGAGGAAGTTCAACCCGAAAGGATGCGTTTGCCTGATGATTCGACGCGGTACGCTTCTTGCAAAATTATCCGGCACTTCAGGCGCATTTGCCGGAAATGAGGCTGTTTTCGGCCGTCCGGGTAGAGCGCCGCCGCGGGTGAATGTCAAATTACCGCTCGCCGGGTGAAGAGAAAGGAAAATGCCGTGGATGTCAAAAAACCCATCGCCAACCCCCTGATCGTGCTGCGCGAGGAATTCGACGACTGGGCGATCCTATTCGATCCCGACACGGGCAACGCCTTCGGCCTCAATCCCACGGGGGTCTTCATCTGGAAGCTCCTGGATGGCAGGCACAATCCGGATGACATCGTCAACCGGCTCCGCGAGGAAGCCGACAACGTGCCCGAGGACGCCGGAGAGCACGCCCGCCGGTTCATCGCATCCCTGGAGCAGCAGGGGCTCGTAGGCTACGAGATAGAGCAGGGACCGGGGGCGGGGACCGGGGTTCGGGGCTGAACGAATGAAACTCATGCGGACCCCGAAAAAAGTCGATATCGACATCACGAACCGCTGCAACCTGCGCTGCCGGTACTGTTACCACTTCGAGAGCGCCGGCGATGCGGACGGGGACGGGGACCTGCCGGCGGAGGAGTGGCTGCGGTTCTTCGGGGAACTGAACCGCTGCGCCGTCACGGAGGTGACGCTGGCCGGGGGGGAGCCCTTCCTGCGCGGCGATCTCCGGGAAATCATCCGGGGCGTCGTGGAGAACCGGATGCGATTCGCGATCCTGACCAACGGGACGCTGATCACCGATGAAATGGCGGCCTTTCTCGCCTCGACGAAGCGCTGCAACTACGTGCAGGTCTCCATCGACGGCTCTGTGCCCGAAAGTCACGACGCCATGCGGGGCAGGGGGAGCTTTGCGAGAGCCCTGCAGGGGCTCCAGGCCCTCCGGCGCAACGGGGTCCGCGCGGCCGTGCGCGTGACCATTCACCGGAAGAACGTCCACGACCTCGAGGGTATCGCCCGTTTCCTGCTCGAGGATATCGGCCTGGGATCCTTCGGGACCAATTCCGCCGGGGCCATGGGCCTGTGCCGGAAGAACGCCGAGATGGTGCAGCTCACGGTGGAGGACCGCATCCTCGCCATGGAGACCCTGCTTCGGCTGTCGAAACAATACAACGGGCGGATCCAGGCCATGGCCGGGCCGCTGGCCGAGGCCAGGACGTGGCTCGACATGGAGGATGCCAGGCTCGAGGGGCGGCCCCCGATGCCGGACCGCGGGGCGCTCACCGGCTGCGGCTGCTACCGGTCGAGTCTCAGTGTTCGGGCCGACGGGGTCATCACCCCCTGCACCATGCTCTCCCAGATCGAGCTGGGGCGGATCAACCGTGACGACCTCGCGACGCTCTGGCGGGAGCACGGGCTGCTCAACGCCCTGAGGGAAAGGGGACACATCCCGCTGAGCCGCTTTCCGTTTTGCGAGGGCTGCGATTACGTTCCCTATTGCACCGGGAACTGCCCCGGCCTGTCCTATACGCTCGCGGGCGAGGTCAACCACCCGAGCCCGGATGCGTGTCTGCGAAAATTCCTGGCCGAGGGCGGGCGGCTGCCGGACCGGGCCCTGCTGTGCTGAATGGAACGGGCGACCATGACAAGAAGAAACCCCGGTGAAACGATCTTCCTGGCGGCCGTCCTGGCGGCGCTGGCGGCTGTTTATCTCGCCGTGATGCCTCCGGGGCTGTCCTCCAGTGAGGAGGCCGTCCAGTACGTCCAGATGAAGAACCTGGTCACGAGGGGATCCCTCGAGATCGATTCGCCCGCCGTCGGCCTCGGGTTCGGTGCGGAAGACGTTGCGGGAGCGCGCGGGCTCTTCGAGTCCCGTGGCGGCAGGCTCCATGCTGTCGCTCCCCCGATCTTTCCCTGGGTCGCGGGCCTTTTCTATCCGCTTGCAGGCGAAGGGGCCGTCGATTTCACACCGGTGCTGTTCCTGTTCCTTTCGACGCTGCTCCTGGGGCTCGTCCTGGATCGGCTGATGCGGAGGGATTTGACCTACTGGCTCCTGCTCGCGGTTTTTCTGCTGGGCTCCCCTGTCTTCATGCAGGGCATGCATTTTTCGGGGATGACCCTCGCCCTGTTCCTGATCGTCTCGGCCCTCGGGCTTCTCGTGAGCCATTTTCAGGACCGTCCTGCAACAGCGAGGCTCTTTGGCGCATCCGTCCTGATGGGGGCTTCCGTGGCCGTCCGACCGGAATGCCTGCTTGTGGTCCTGTCTTTTTATCTCTGCGCAGCGATGGTTCTTGCGGCCCACGGGCGAATGAAGGATCTGCGGACGATCCTGGCGGGCCTGGCTGCGAGCACGGCCATGCTCGTCCTGCACGACCTGGCGCTTCACGGGACGTTTCCCGGTTCCTATCTGCAGCGGATGATTCCCTTCCATGCCCTCTCGCCCACCCGGGCGGCCGTCCTGGGAGGGGCCCTCGTCTCATCGGGCATCCTGTTGGCCCTCTCCCTGCGGAAGGACACGGTGCCCGGCCTCAAGCCGTTTCTCGCGGTCCTGCCGGCCGGAATCTTCCTCGCAGCGATTGTGGCGACGGCCGCCCGGATCACGGTGTCTCCTCTCGCGGCGCTGTTCCCGGCGGTGCTCCTCGTCTTCTGCAGTATGCCGGCGCTGCTCGGTCGGCTCAAGGAGCGGGGCGGAACCCTTGAAGGGATCCTCGCCGCCGCGGTCGTTCTCTGCCTGATCCTCGGCGCCGCGATCCTCCATCCCGGCAAGTGGGTTGTCCTGACGGTGTGGGTGCCGATGATTCCGCTGGCCGTCGTGCTGATCGCCGCGAACCGGAAAGCCGTCTTTGCCGCCGAGGGGATGTCCCTGGTGCTGACTTTCTTCATCGGCGTCGCCCTCGTGAACGGGATCCAGGAATCGAGGGAGGGGGTGCTGACATACAGGGCCTATAATGCCGCGCGCGTCGACTTCATCGGCAGACACACCGAGGCCGGGGATGCCGTCCTTTTTACCGATCCCGGCAGCCTGGAGCACGCGGGCCCGCTCTTCTTCGACAGGGTCTTTCTCCTCGCGAAAGACCCCGGCGATGCGCAGCGCCTCGCCGGGCGCCTTGCCGGGCGGGGCGTCGAGCGGATCTATGCCTGGACGCGCGACCCGCATGGCCTCGGAGGGGGCAACCCCTACGGGGAGGGGAGACCGCACGTCTTCCCTCCGCCGCCGGGATGGAGGCCCTGCTGCGGCGCATCCTGCGGGCAGGGAAACGACTATCTCGTCAGGGTCAAAACCCGGCAGGGCACGGCCGCCGGGATCAAACAGGGAGGATTGCCTTCATGACCTCGGGCCCCCGTTGTCACGATGCGGCGCGGGAAGAGCCCCGGGCCGCAGGGAGCAGCGCGCCTGCGCTGCGGAGCCTTTACTTCTATCTCACGCAGGGCTGCAACCTCCGCTGCCGCCACTGCTGGCTTGCTCCGCAGTTCCAGACGGCGGCGAAGCAGTACGCCGCCCTGCCGCCGGATCTGTTCCGGCGCATCCTGGGCGAGGCGAAGCCGCTCGGCCTCTCCGGGGTCAAGCTGACGGGGGGCGAGCCCCTCCTGCACCCGGATATCGGGGCGCTCCTGGAGATCCTCCAGGACGAGCAGCTTCGCTTCAGCATGGAGACCAACGGCGTTCTCTGCACGCCCGAACTGGCGCGGGACCTTGTCCGCTCGGGGATGCACCACGTCTCCGTCAGCCTCGACGGGGCCGACGCGCAGACCCACGAGTGGGTCCGGGGCGTCGAGGGGTGTTTCGAGGCCGCCCTGCGGGGCGTCCGAAACCTCGTTGCCGCGGGCATCCGCCCCCAGATCATCATGAGCCTCATGCGCAGGAACGCCGGCCAGGTCGAGCCGCTCGTGCGCCTGGCCGAGTCGCTCGGCGCCTCGTCGGTCAAGTTCAACCTCGTCCAGCCCACGGCGCGGGGGGAAAAGCTGCGCGACAGCGGGGAGGGCCTCGACGTCGGGGAGATGATCGGCCTGGGAAGGCGGATCGAAAACGACCTGGCGCGGACGGCGAAGATCCGGTTGTTCTACAGCCATCCCGTCGCGTTCAGGCCCCTGGGACGGATATTCGGCGAAAACGGCGACTGCGGCGTATGCGGCATCCGCGGTGTCCTGGGGGTGCTCGCAGACGGGAGCTATGCCCTCTGCGGGATCGGAGAGCACGTCCCGGAGCTTGTCTTCGGGCAGGCCGGCCGGGACGGCCTGGCGGAGGTCTGGGGCGGAAACCCCGTTCTGCGGCAGATACGTGAGGGGATGCCCCGTCGCCTCGAGGGCGTCTGCGGGGAGTGCCTCATGAAGGGCGTCTGCTTCGGCAGCTGCATCGCCCAGAACTATTACCGCAGCCGCAGCCTCTGGGCGCCTTTCTGGTTCTGTGAGGAGGCCGAGAAGGCGGGGCTTTTCCCCGGGTCGCGGAAAGCGGCGACGGACGCAAGACAGGAGAGGAACCGCCCGATGACGGACTGTCAATGCGCGGGTTAGGGAACCTGTGGATTAAGCGGAAGGGGGGGCATCTTGATCATGCCGCAGGAGCCCGCACCGGCCGCATAGCGGTGGAAGAGGTTCGCGACGATGAAAACGTTCAGCTACGAAAAACCGGCCCTCATCGACATGCAGGAAGACAGCGCGCAGGGCCGTGCAGATTGCGTCAATGGCAGCGGTGTAGATGATTGCGCTTACGGAAGCTGCGTTGCCAGCGCACAGTGCGCTGAGGGACAACAAACCGGATATTGCTGGAATGGAAAATTTGCCTGCGGAGGCCTCAGCGGATGCTACACCTGCTGCAGTACCGGCAACCGCGTGACCAAAGGTGTCGGGATGGGCACAACCAACTGCAGCTGCAGTGATGGAACCTCGGTAGCGATGAACTGTTACACCGGCTGGGGCGCGGGTTATGAATGCACCTCTGGTAGTCGTCAGGTTCAATGCTGATGATACGCAAGGGGTATTACAGCGTAGAGCTTGCCGATGGCTGCGTGTGGGGGCTTGAGGCTTGCGCGGGGACGGAAGATTGGGTCGATAACCTTGCGGCTGTCCTGGGGCTTACTGTCATGGAGGCCGGCATGCCGGGCTGCCTGTTGTCTTTCCGGAGGCGGCCTGCGAGGTCGCGACCGGGATTGAATGGCCCGGTTCCTTTCGGTCCGACCCGGTTCGGTGACTCACCGGGCGTCGGCTGGCGCCGTTACCTCCTGCCTGATATTGTCATGTGGGAGAATCCCGCGACACGCCACACGATCTGTCTCCTGCCGGAGACCGGAACCCTCGAAGAAGAATTGGAGCAGATGAGGCGGGTGTTGCTCCCGCTCTATTGGGAAGCTCTCCGCCGGGGCGGGTTGCCGCTGCACGCGGCCCTTGCTGAAACAGGCGGCCGGGGCGTGATCCTTGCGGGGAGAAGCGGGGCGGGAAAATCGACCTGCTGCCGGAGACTGGAGCCGCCGTGGATGGCTCAGAGCGACGATCTCGTCCTCGTCGTCCGCGATGAGGCCGGGAGATTTCTGGCACATCCGCTTCCGACCTGGAGCGCCGTTCGGAAAGGGATCAGGGAGAGGCCGTGGAACATCAACCGCCCGATCCCCCTGGAGGGAATTTTTTTCCTGGAGCAAGCCGCGGAGGATGGGTTGGAACCGCTTGGCGGTGCCTCTGCGACCTTGCGAATCCGCCAGTCGGCACTGCAGGTCCTTGGCTCACTCGGGCCCTGCATCGAGTCCGAGAGAGACGTGCGCGCGAATGCCACGCTGTTCGAAAATGCCGCAGACCTGGCTGCGTCTCTGCCGTCCTGCATCCTGCGAGTGAGCTTGACCGGCCGGTTCTGGGAGAAGATCGAAGAGGCCCTTGAAAAAGGGGACAGTCCCCTTTTTCAAGCCTGCCCCGTTGCCTCGAGGGCGTCTGCGGGGAGTGCCTCATGTAGGGCGTCTGCCTCGGCAGCTGCATCGCCCAGAACTATTACCGCAGGCGCAACCTCTGGGCGCCCTTCTGGTTCTGCGAAGAGGCGTGCGCACAGGGCCTTTTCCCCGGGATGAGGCTTGCGTCGCGACCGGGCTGCGGACGGAGCGTGGAGCAAAGAGGCGCACCCGAGGCGGCCTCGGCCAGCCGGCAGGCCGCCGGATGAGAACGCCGGAACGCCACGGTTCCGGCCGGTTTCACAGCGAAGACGGGATGGTGATCATGGAGAAGAAAGCCCGATACGAGCCACCTCTGCTCGTCGACATGAGGGGCGATGACCTGTGCGGGCAGTTCGCTAAATGTCAGTCGGGAGATAATATTCCCGTCTCGCTGGACAGCTGCATGGAAAATGTAAACTGCCATCAGGGTCTGGCAGCGGAGCAGTGCATGGTCGGCAGCAACGCCTGCGGGTGTGACGGCTGCTGCTCGACGGGCTTCGCTGCCAAAACAAGCGGCTATACAAATTGGAGCAAATACTCGAACGGCTGCCAATGCAAGAACGGCGGCGTCGCCTTTCTCCAGTGCACTGTCGGTTATGATACGGGAAGATACTGCGCCCTCGGTCAGAATACTGACATGGAAAATCAATGCTGAACAGGACCCCGCTGTACGAGTTGCGACTTGCCGACGATCAGTCCTGGGTGATTGAGCCTACCGGGGACACGGGGGAGTGGGTTGACGAGGTCGCCCGCCTGCTCAGACTCAAGCCGTCAAGCGAGTCCGGGGTGCGGACCATCCACGTCGAAAGGCTCCCGTATGGGGACGGCGACGGGGAGAGAGAGCATGCCCGGCTCCCCCGGTGCGGGCACCCCGACGCCGAAGGGTGCATCTCCCGCGCGAAACCGCTGGAGTTACGGAGGCACCCATTGATCCCGGGGGTCGTGTGCAGACTTCGGAAGGACCGGGAGTCGCATCAGGTGAAGCAGCAGATGCGATATGCCCTCCGTCCCGTCTATGAAGAGACCATCCGCCGGGGGGGCCTTCCTCTCCATGCCGCCCTCGTGGAGCGGGACGGACAGGGGGTGCTGCTAGTCGGCCGGAGCGGCGTGGGCAAATCGACGGCCTGCCGGAGGCTGCCGCAGCCGTGGAATGCGCTCGGCGACGATCTGGCCCTCGCCGTTCGGACAGGGGAGGGCCGCTATGCGGTTCACCCCTTCCCGACATGGAGCGCCGTGCAGGTCGGTTCGGGGGAGCGAACATGGGATGTCAACCGGAGCGTGTCCCTGTCGGCGATCTTCCTGCTCACCCAGGGCGCGGAAGACGCCGTGGAGGGAGTCGGCACGGGTGTGGCCGCAGTGGCCCTGAACGATGCAGCGGTGACGATTCTCTATACCGTGCATGCCTGTTCCGGTTCCGGGTCAACGTCCCTGCTGCGCGATGTCTTCTCGAACGCGGCGGCCATGGCCCGGTGCGTCCCGGTCTACATTCTCCGGCTCAGCCTGACCGGCCGGTTCTGGGAGAAGATCGAAGAGGCCCTTGAAAAAGGGGACAGTCCCCATTTCCGGAGGGCCCATGGAGCATGAGGTGTTCTGTCGCGGCGAGAGCATGCGGCCCCTCTTCCAGCCGGGGGACCGGATTTGTTTCGAGCCCTGCCGCATCGAAGACCTGCGCCGGGGGGATGTGATCATCTTCAAAGCCCCGGGACAGGAGGAGCGAGTCGTCCACCGCGTCGTCGCAACGGATACCGCCCGCATCCGGACGAGGGGGGATGCGAACCTCTCGCGCGATGCCTGGGAAATCCGTCAGGACGACATCGTCGGCCGTGTCGTGTCGCTCGAGCGCGGGGGCCGGGTGCGTCCCGTGGCAGGCGGATTCCCGGGCCGTCTGCTGAGCGCATACATCCACGCTTTCCGGAAGGCGGATCACTTGGCTTCCCATGTCCTTCACCCCTGCTATCGGATCATGGTCCGAAGCGGGCTCGTGCGCACCCTCCTGCCTCCCGCCTTGCGCCCGAGGGTCATCATGTTCGAGCGTGATGGGCAGAGGGAGATGCAGCTTATCCTGGGCAGACGCATCATCGGTAGACGCCCCGCCGGATCCGGCTCGTGGACCATCCGTCGACCCTTCCGGATCTTCGTGGATGAGCATTCCCTGCCATAGAAAAAGGGGACAGTCCCCTTTTTGCCGGCATGATTCTGGCAGCGCCTTGACTAAATCAAAGGGGACAGTCCCCTTTTTCTAGAGCAATGAAAACATGGCTTGAGTACTTGAAGAGCGGCCTTGCCCGGAAGGCGCCGGAAGACCGGATTGCCGATGGAAAGACCTATGCGGGAATCGGCGCGAACCTACGCCGCCACGGGCCGTTTTTCCGAAGGCACGGGAAGAAGGCGGCCCTGGGCGCGGGATTCATCCTGCTCAACGCCATGATGGCCTTTCCCATGCCGCTTGTCTCGCGGTTCGTCATCGACGACGTGATCCTGGGCAAAGAGCTTTCGCGCCTTCCCTGGGTGCTGCTGCTCATGACGGCGATCGCCGTCTTCACCCGGGCCTTGGGCCTTTTCCAGAACTGGTTCTTTCTGCGCTACAGCCAGGAGATGACCCTCGACATCCAGAGGCAGGTGCTGGAGCACTCCTTCAGCCTCCCCAAGGCCTTCTTCGACAAGAATCAGACCGGGTACCTGATGGCCCGGATCACGGGGGACATCGGCGGCGTGACCTGGTTCCTCTCGGGGAGCCTCGTGGGCATCCTGACGAACATCCTGTACTTCACCGGCGGGCTCTGCCTTCTTTTCTGGCTCGAATGGCGGCTGGCGCTTGCCGTCCTCTGTTGCGTGCCGGCCTTCCTGTTTGCCCTGCGGCGGTTCTCCGACCGGATGCATGCCCTGAACCACGCGGGCAACGAGCAGAACGCCCGGTACATGAGCGACTTCCAGGAAACGCTCAACGCCGTCTCCCTCGTCAAGTCCTTCGCCGCCGAGGAGAAGGCCGTCGGCAAAATCCTGGCCGGCCTGCGGCACGTCTTCCGCCTCTCGGCGGAGCGTTCCGTGGTGGGCTCCGTCACGGGGCTCGCCCTCTCCTCGACGCCGAGCCTTGTTAACTTCGGCGTCTTCGCGGTCGGCGCATACTGGGTCATCACGGGCCACTGGACCCTGGGGTCGCTCTTCGCCTTCCAGGCCTACCTGGGCCGCGTCTTCGGCCCGGCGCAGTCGCTTGCCTCGACGGGCCTGCAGATGCAGAACATCCGGGCATCGCTGGAGCGGCTGACGGCCCTGCTCGACGTGGCGCCGGAAAGCGGGCCGGGCGGGGGCGAAAAGGTCGAATCGCTGCGGGGGCAGATCGAATTCAGAAACGTCACATTCGAGTATGATCCGAAAAACCCGGTGCTCCGGGAGGTTTCCTTCCGTATCCGGCCGGGCGAACGCGTTGCCGTCGTCGGTCCCAGCGGCGCGGGCAAGACGACGCTGCTGAGCCTCCTCATGCAATTCTACCCCCCGACGGGGGGCGAGATTCTCTACGACGGCATTCCGGCCGGGCGCTACGAGGTCCGCTCGCTGCGGCAGCGGATCGGCTATGTCCCCCAGGCGCCGATGCTGCTGTCCGGATCGATCCGGGAAAATCTCCGGTACGGCAACCCCGATGCCTCCGACGCGGAACTCACGCGGGCCTGCCGCGCGGCGGGGATCCACGAGTTCATCGCGGGCCTTCCCGGCGGCTACGGCAGCGAGGTCGGCGAGAAGGGGGTCAATTTTTCGGAAGGCCAGAAGCAGCGGATCGCCATTGCCAGGGCCCTGGTGAAGGATCCCGACATCCTCGTGCTCGACGAGCCAACGGCGGCCCTCGACGGCCTGACGGAAAAATCGATCTTCGAGGCCCTCCCGTGCCAGATCCGGGGCAAGACGCTCATCCTCGTGGCGCACCGCCTCTCAACGGTCGTCGACTGTGACCGGATCCTGCTGTTGAACGAAAATCGTCTCGTCGCCGAGGGGACGCACGGCGAGCTGATGAGCATGAGCGGCTACTACCGGGAGCTGGCGGCCTGCCAGCTGATCCCCGCCCGGGGAGGGCAGGGAGGAAGGGTCATTCCCATTGAACATCTCCGTCGTCATACCCGTCCATAACGGGGGGCCATATCTGGCGCAGGCGATCGAGAGTGTCCTGGCCCAGAGTTGGCGAGACCTCGAGCTGCTGATCGTCGATGACGGCTCGACGGATGGAAGCAGCGCCGTCGCGGAGCGCTATGCCCGCTGCGACCGTCGGATCCGCTTGGTTTCCCAGGCAAACAGGGGCGTCGCCGCGGCGGGCAACCGCGGCCTCGAGGAAGCCCGCGGCCAGTGGGTGGCGCGCCTCGACGCCGACGACGTCTTCCTGCCTGATAAGCTCGAACGCCAGGTCGCTTTCCTTGCACGATACCCCGACGCGAGGATCGTCGGCACGCTCGGCTACTTCATCAATCACTCGGGTCGCACCATCGGTCTTGTGAGCACGGACGGACCGTTCACGCCGACGCAGTTCGAGACGATGGCCGCCCGCGGCGAGCCCGTCTTCTTCGTCCACTCCTCGACCCTGATGCACCGCAGGACCGTCCTTGAAATCGGCGGCTACCGGGAGCGTTTCATCCAGGCCGAGGACGTCGATCTCTGGCTCCGGATGGCCGGGCAGGGACATCTGCTGCTGAAGATGCCCGAGCCTCTCCTGCTCTACCGGCTCCACGGCGACTCCCTCACCATGAAGCGCAACGCCGAGCAGAAACGCTGTCACCGCTGGGTCATGGCCTGCGCCGACGCGAGGGGCAAGGGAAGGGAGGAACCATTGCTGGAGGAATTCCTCCGGGCCGAGAGGCGCCGCCCTTGGCCCGTGCGGTTCCGTGCCTGGCGGAGGGAGGCGGGCGAACGGTATTACCAGACGGCGGCCCTGCGCTACGCCGACGGAAATTGCGCGGCCCTTGCAGCCTTTCTGTGCCTTGCCGCCTGTCTTAACCCCGCACACGTCCTTCCCCGGCTCTACGATCGCAAGATCGCCCCGATGCTCGAGAGGAGTCTGCCGGAGACGTTTCCCGCCGCGGTTCCAGGGCGGACGGAGGCCTGCCGTCATGCGCCCGGAAACTGAGCTTCTGCTGGCCTGCCTCCGGACCGACTTCCGCCAGGGAGAAACGACGCCGCTGCCCGGAGGTGTCGACTGGAGCCGCTTCGTGATCCTCTGCGAGTGGCACCACGTGGTCCCGCTTGTTTGCAGAACGCTGCCGGGCGTTCTCAAGGAGGCCGCTCCCCCTGCCGTCGTGAGCCGCCTTCGCGGCCTTCATCATAGCAACACGGCCCGGTCGCTGCTGCTTGCGACTGAGCTGACCCGTGTCCTGCACGCCCTCGAATCATCCGGCATCTCCGCCTGTCCCTTCAAGGGGCCCGCCCTGTCCGTGATGATCTATGGCGATCCAGCCTGCCGGCAGTCAAAGGATCTCGACATCCTGGTGCCCGGCCAGGCGCTTCGCAGGGCCGTGAAGGTCCTCGGTTCGCTGGGATACGGCTCAGGACGGAACTGGGACGGGCCACAGCTGTCCGCGCACCGGCGCACCGAGTACGAGGCGGTCTTCGCCCGCCGCGACGGGAAGCTGCAGGTCGAGCTTCAGTGGGCCGTCGTCCCTGCTTACTTCGGGTTCGACCATGAGGAGATGGGCATCTGGTCCCGGTTGGAGAACCGCGCGTGGGGGGCCATGAACTTTCCGGTGCTGCCGCCGGAAGAGACGCTCCTGATGCTCTGCGTCCACGGCGCCAAGCACCTGTGGTGCAAGCTGGGCTGGGTCTGCGATGTGGCTGGCCTGCTCGAATCCGGGACGCCCCCCGATCTGTTGCGCTCCCTCGAACTCGCCGGTCGATGCGGCGTGACAAGGCTCCTGCTGCTCGGGCTTCTCCTAGCCGAGCGACTGGCGGGCGCTCGTCTTCCGCAGGAGGTTTGGGATCGGCTCGAGGCGGATTCCAGGATCGCCGTCCTGGCGCGGCGGGTCCTGGACATTATTGCGAAAACCCCGGTGAACCCAGACGCGGACCCCGCCCGGTACCTTTTCTACGCGAAGTCAAAGGACAACAGGTGGGATCAGCTCCTCTTTGCGGGCAGGCTCCTGTCGACACTGGCCGCTGGCGAGTGGAACCCGTCGGCCCTGCCCGACATCCTCGCCCCGTTCTATTTCCTGTTCAGGCCTCTGCACATGGCAGGCCGTCACGGCGAACCGATCCTGCGGGCCCTGGCCCGAAAAAAGGGGACAGTCCCCTTTTTGAAAGCGAGGTAAATCAATCATGCCCAGAATGTCACGGCAACTGGCTGACGGCCTGATTTATCATGTGATCAACCGCGGGAATGACAAACAGGTCGTCTTTCGAAAAAAGTGGGATTACGAGGTTTTCCTGGAATTGATGGGGATGGCAAGGGAGCGGTATCCCCTGAAGGTATTCGCCTACTGCCTCATGCCGAATCATTTCCATTTTGTTGCATCGCAGGACGGTGACATCTCGCTGAGTTCATGGATTCAGTGGCTGATGACAACGCACGTTCGTCGTTACAACAGACACTACGAGCGAAGCGGCCATCTCTGGCAGGGGCGATTCAAGAGCTTCCCTGTGCAGGATGACGAACATCTCCTTGTTCTCATGAGATATGTCGAAGGCAATCCTGTGCGCTCTGGACTGGTTTCCACCGCGCGAGACTGGAAATGGTCTTCTCACGGGGAAAACACGGGGGCAGTGCCGAGGAATTTGACGGATGTCGCTCCACGGGTTCTGCCTGAAAATTGGACTCGATACGTCGACGTGCCTTGGACGACGAGCGGCCTGGATTGTGTCAGGGAGTGCGTGAACCGCCAGGCTCCGTTCGGGTCGGATGTCTGGAGGGCGAAGATCAGCAGGGAGTTCAACCTGGAATCGACCATTCGGCCCAGGGGTCGACCTAGAAAATAAAGGGGACTGTCCCCTTTTCGGAGAAAAGGGGCGCCGGTCGAATCGACCGGCGCCCTCTTCGTGTCAAGCTGCTTTGAGAGAATGGGTCAGGCCTTCCGGACCGGCTTCATGAGCGCCATGGCGATGAGGATGCCCAGTACCGCGAGGCCCGCCGTGGGGTAGAAGGCGAAGGTGAAGGAGCCAAAGGTGTCCTTCGCCTGCCCCGCGATGATACCGCCCAGGATGGCGCCGAGGCCGTAGGCGAAGAAGACGAGGCCGTAGTTCCTGGCGTAGTTCTTCACCCCGAAGAAGATCGTCGTCGCCGTGGGCGCGATGGCCAGCCAGCCGCCGAGCACGAGCCAGAAGCCGATGAAACAGAGCGTGTAGAGCATCACGCTGCCCGGGCCCGCCGCCAGCATGCCCAGCGAGCACACGAGGATGAGGACAAAGGAGATGAGCGCCGCCATCTTGGGCGAGAGCTTGTCCGTCAGCACGCCGAACAGGGGCCGGCCCACGCCGTTGAAGATCGCGAAGACGCCGACGAGTGTTGCCGCCGTGGCCGCATCCATCTTGATGATCTCCTGGGCGACTGAGGCGGAGATCCCGATGGCCATCAGCCCCGCGAGGGACCCGATGACGTAGCACAGGAAGAGGCCGAAAAAGGTGGAGGTCCTCGCCATTTCGCCCATGGCGAGGTCGACGGTGCTGGCCGCGGCCGCTGCCGGCGGCTTCCAGCCTGCGGGGAGCCAGCCGTCCCTGGGGAAACGGTAGGGGATGAAGCAGACGAGGATGATAACCAGGAAGGCGACCCCCATGTAGAAGAAGGTGGTCATGGGGCCCACGTCCTTGATGAGGGCCGCCGCGACGTTGGCCGACACGAAGGGCGAGCCGCCGAAGCCGGCCAGCGTCAGGCCCAGGGCGAGCCCCCGCTTGTCGGGGAACCACCGGCCCGCGACGGCCAGGGGGACGCCGTAGGCCAGCCCCACGCCGCCGCCGCCGATCAGCCCGTAGGTGATCGTCAGCATGGTCCCGTTGGTGGAGAAGCTGGCCAGGATCCAGCCCACCCCGACGACGATGCCGCCGAGCCAGCCGAGCATCTTGGGGCCGAGCTTGGCAAGAAGAAGGCCGCCGAAGAACACCATGATGGCGAACAGGGCCAGGAAGACCATGAAGGGCAGGCCCGCCTCGGTGGCGCTCATGTTGAGCAGCTTAGCAACCGGGCCCCGGAAAACGCTGTAGGCGTAGACGCTGCCGAGGCAGATGTTGATGATGAAGCCCAGCACAACGAACATCCACCGGCCCTTCTCGGCCGGCATTCCGAATAGTCTCTCCTCGCTCATGAGAACCCTCCCTCCTTGGGTGTGGATAGCGCGGGACAAGAGAATGAATGGGAAGCATCGGTCTGCGTCTCTCTGTCAGAAGAACGCAAAATCGCGCCAGAGTTATCGAAAAACCGGGGAATTGTCAAATGGAAAAAAGGGCGGTGTAATGACCGACGGTTCTGCTGCCCGGGTGAAGGGGAAACGGGCCGATCGGGAGGAATCAGCGGCGTGTTCCGGGCTGCGGGATCGGTTCCAGGTCTTCCGGCCGGTTGAGGTTGGTGAAGAGCCGCCCCTCGGGGTCGAACCGGCGGATCTCGCTGGCGGGGATCTCGCAGGTCTTGAACTTCCGGAACAGGGGGGCGAGTTTCAACTCGCCCCTCTCGATCTGCGATTCGATGACAGGAAGGCACCGTCGGGAATAGATCGCGTGAAGAGGCTCGAAGCCCTTCGCGGAGACGGGCACCACGAGGTCGTACCCCCCGGCCTTCGCGATCATGTGGGCGATAAACGCCTCGCTGAGGTAAGGCATGTCGCAGGCCGAAACGAAGGCCTGTTCGGCCTCCGCGTGGAGAAGCCCGGCGTGGATCCCGCCCAGGGGGCCTTTCCCGCGGTGGATGTCCGTGACGATCCGGGCGTCGAACTCGAGATACTCGAGCGGGGAGTTGGTGGAGATGATGATCTCCCGGAAAAACGACCGGTAGATGCGCATCGTGCGGTCGATGAGGCGCTCACCCCCGATTTCGATGAAGGCCTTGTTGATGCCGCCCATGCGGCCGGCCTTTCCGCCTGCCAGAAGAATCCCCGTCATGCGCCGCTGCAGGACAGGCGTCTCGCCTGCCATCCTCCCGAAGCGTCCCGCCCGTCCGTCTCTACCTGCAATGCTGCAGGACCTCCATGATGACCTCTTTCGTGTAGTCCTTCAGCCGCCAGGTCCGGGCCAGCTCGACGGCGTTGTCGGCGATCTTTTCCATGTCGCCCTCCGGGATTCCGCCCTCGCCGAGGCTCACGGGGCTCCTGATGGAGCGGAACCAATCCCGAAGCTGCGAGATGCCCGCCGCGGCCGCCTTCGCGTCATCGGCCTCGGCCGCCCCGAAGAACTCCCTCGCAAGACAGGCGAAGCGCGCCGGTTTCCTCTTGGCGGACCAGGCCATCCACCCGGGCAGGACGATGGAGAGGCCGGCGCCGTGGGCGATGTCGTAGAGGGCCGACAGCGAGTGCTCCATCATGTGGACGGGATACCCCACGATCCCCATGCCCGCCGTCGTCAGGCCGTTGAAGGCAAGCGTTCCCGACCACATGAAGTTCGCCCGCGCGTCGTAGTCCCGCGGGTCGGCGAGCGACTTTTCGGCGGCCTCCATGATCGTCCGCATGAAGGCGTAGACCATGCGGTCCTGCAGGGGGCTCTCGCCCGTTTCCGTGTTGGTAAAGTAGCCCTCGAGCATGTGCGTGACGATATCGACGGCGCTGTAGGCCGTGTAGGCCGGGCTCAAGGTGTAGAGGACCTGCGGGTCGAGGATGGAGGCCTTCGGCTGGATGAGGGGCGAGCGGACGCTGTACTTCTGGCAGGTCTCGTCCTTCGTGATGACAGCCGCCGGGTTCATTTCCGAGGCGCTGGCCGAGAGGGTGAGGACGACCAGGACGGGCAGGGCGTCTTTCACGGTCTTCGTGTAGACGAAGAACTCCCAGGGATCGTGATCGGCCTTTGTCCCCGCCGCGATCGTCTTGGCCGTGTCGATGACGCTTCCGCCGCCCACGGCGAGGACCACGTCAACCTTTTCCGCCCGGGCCAGCGCGATGCCTTCCCTGGCCTTGGAAAGCAGCGGGTTGGACCTGACACCGGGAAACTCCACGAATTCCACCCCGGCCTCCTTGAGGGAATTCAGGACCTGCCCGTAGACGCCGCCGGTGCGGATGCTTCCCATCCCGTAGACCATGAGCGCACGGGTTCCGAACCGCCGGACCTCGGCCCCGATCCGGGCGATGGTGCCTTTTCCGAAAATGATCTTCGTGGGGTTTTCAAAGACAAAGTTCTGCATGGTCTCCTCCGGCGATTGGTCTGTCCCGTCTTTTAGTCTGTTTTGTCCGTTTCGTCAAAAAGATTCGTCTTCCCGGGAAGGATAGCGCGCGACGGCCTGTCCTCCAGCTGCCCGGGACGGCGCAGAATGCACTTGCGAAAATTCCGCGGGAAGGGTACAAAAACGCTCGAACCATTCGGAGGAACAGTGATGTACTGGGAAAAAGAAATCGAGACCCTGCCGCGCGAGAAGCTGGATGCGCTGCAGGCCGAGCGGCTGAAGGCGACCCTCCGGCAGGCCGCGAGGTCCCCTCACTACGGCAGGGTGTTCAGGGAAACCGGGTTCAGCCCCGGTGATTTCAATTCCCTGGCCGACGTGCCGAAGCTTCCCCTGACGACCAAGGACGACCTCCGGGAGAACTGGCCCTACGGGTTCCTCGCCGTCCCGCGGGAGGAACTGGTCCGCATGCACTCTTCGTCGGGCACGACGGGCAGGGCGACGGTCATCTTTCACACGGCAGGTGATCTCGATGCCTGGACGAACCTAGTGGCCCGGTGCATGTACATGACGGGGGTGCGCAAGGCCGACGTTTTCCAGAACATGATGACCTACGGGCTCTTCACGGGGGGCCTCGGTTTTCACTACGGGGCCGAGCGGATCGGCTGCCTCGTCATCCCCGCCGGGGCGGGCAACAGCAAGCGGCAGATCCAGCTCATGCAGGATTTCGAGACGACGGTCATCCACATCATCCCGAGCTACGCCCTGCATCTCACGGGCGTCTTTGAGGAACTCGAGGTCGATCCCCGGAAGGACACGAAGGTCCGCATCGCCTTTGTCGGAGCGGAGCCACACACGGAGAAGACCCGGAAGAGGATCGAGGAGTATTACGGATGGAAGGCCTTCAACTCCTACGGCCTCTCCGAGATGAACGGACCGGGGGTGGCCTTCGAGTGCACCGCCCAGAACGGCCTGCACATCTGGGAGGACAACTTCCTCGTCGAGATCCTCGACCCGGAGACGCTGAAACCCGTCCCCGACGGAGAAGAGGGCGAGCTGGTCATGACGACGCTTCGGCGCGAGGGAATGCCCATTGTCCGCTACCGCACGAAGGACCTCACGCGGATCCTCCCGGGGCCCTGCGAGTGCGGCCGGACCCACCGGCGTATCGAGCGATTGAAGGGCCGCACCGACGACATGATGATCCTCAAGGGCGTCAACATCTTCCCGATCCAGATCGAGAAGAAGCTACTGGACATCCCCGGCGTGGGGATGAACTTCCTGATCGTCCTGGAGCGCAAGGGCTTCAACGACGAGATGATCGTGAAGGTCGAGGTGGCGCGGGAGTTCTTCGACGGCGATTTGCTGAAGCTCCAGAAACTCCAGCGACGGATCACGGAGGAGCTCAAGGGAGACATCCTCATCACCCCGAAGGTCGAGCTTGCCGAGCCGGGAAGCCTCCCCAAGACGGAGGGGAAGGCGGTGAGGGTCATCGACAACCGGAAGGATTAGCCGTCCGCGGGCCGGGGGCGCATCCCTTTCTTTGCGCTGCGATCTTCTGCCTGCTTGGCGTTTGTGAAGTGAGGAAGAGCAGAAGTGAGGAAGAGCGGCAAATATTCAAAAATATTTAACCCACGCCTATCTTCCGCTCTTCATGGCTTCCTAACTTCTATCTGTTCAGGGCGTCTTGCGTCCGGGCAATTTTGACCGGCCCGAAAGGAGCGGTGGGAACCATGACCGTGCATCAGATCTCCGTGTTCGCAGAGAACAAGCCCGGGCAGCTGGCGAGGCTCACCCGGATCCTGGGCAAGGCGAAAGTGAACATCCGCGCCACGACCATCGCGACGACGGCGACCTTCGGCGTCATCAACCTCGTTGTCGACGACCCGCAGAAGGCGATCAAGGCCATCCAGAAAGACGGGATGATGGTGACCACCAAGGAGGTCATCGCCGTGATCATCGAGGACAGGCCGGGCGGCCTCGACCGGCTTACGCAACTGCTCTTCAAGGAGGACATCAACGTCAACAACGCTTACGGTTTCGTGCTCGACAGCTGGAAGACGGCGATCTTCGTCGTCGAGGTGGACGACACCGCGAAGGCCCAGAAGCTGATCGAGAAGGCGGGCTTCAAGACGCTCGACGACGAGGCCCTCTCGGCGGTGGAGCCGTTTCACTATGTGAAGTACTAGGCGAAGGGCGAAAGGCAGAGACTACACGTTAACCAATCAACTGTCATAGCCGCGCGGCCGCGTCGCGAGGCGGATGAAATAAACCAAAGAGAAGGAACGAAGAGGATATGGCCAGGAAAGACAAGGGACACTTTGCGGCAAAGCACCCCGGCGAAAGCGTGAAAAAGGAAGTGGCGGAACTGCTGAAGAAGAAAAAGACCGACGGGGCCATGGCGTGCCCCCTGGCGTTCCAGGCCGCGGACGAGCTCAACCTGACGCCTGCCGAGATCGGCCGGGCCATCGACCTGCTGGAGATCCCCATCAGCAAGTGCCAGCTGGGGCTCTTCGGCTTCACGCCGGTCAGCCGCATCATCCAGCCCGCGGAGTCGGTTCCGGAAGACCTGGAAGCGGCGATCCGCAAGGCCCTGACGGACGGGCGGCTTTCCTGTGCGGACGCATTCCGGATTGCCGGTGAGTTCAAGCTCGCGAAGATCCGCGTTTCCTCGGCCTGCGAAAAGCTGAAGATCAAGATATCGGCCTGCCAGTTAGGGGCATTCTAGCGACGGCTAAAGGCTAAAGGCGATGGATTCTATCCCCGACCCTTTTGCCCTTTGCCTTTCGCCCTTTGCCTCCTTTTACAGGTACGGCTTCATCGCCTCGTGGAAGTAGCCCGCCATGACGCCGTAGCCTGCGCTGTTGGGGTGGATGGCATCGCTCGTCTTCTCCGGGTTGCCCAGCAGGCCCTTCAGGACGTTGGGCACCAGCACGGCGCCCGTCTCCTCGCTCAGCTTCCGGTACTGTTCCCGGAAGCCCCTTCCCCAGACGGGCACATCGAGCCCCCCGAGGATGACGAGGGCCCCCTTGCCCTGTATGGACGTGACGATCGTCTTCAGGTTCCGGAAGGCGCTGTCCCGGTCCAGCCCGTTCTTCAGGTCGTTCCCGCCGAGGGTGATCAGGACGATGCGGGGAGAACGGCTGAGCACGTCGCGGTCCAGCCGGGCCATGGCCGAGGCCGTCGTGTCGCCGGGGATGCCCGCGTTGATGACGGGCCGGCCGATGAGACGGGAGAGCTGGGAGGGGTAGTCCATGCCGGGCGAGGCGCCGGTGCCGTAGGTGAGGCTGTCGCCGAAGCAGATGATGGTCTCGCCCGCCGGTCGGGGGTTTTTCACCGGCGGGTGATGGAAGAACTGACGGGAACCGGCGTATGCGATGAGGGCGATGGCCAGCGCCATCGCCCCTATTTTCAAGAATCTCGCCATTATCTTCGCCTGATGCCTGCGGCCTCCGTTTACCCCTTTTCCTCCGCCCAGCGGGCCAGCGTAAAGAGCATGTCGGCCAGCCGGTTCAGGTACCGGTGGATCTCGGCGCTCTCCAGGAGCCCCTTCTGCTTGAGCTCGGCCGCCCTGCGCTCGGCGCGGCGGATGACGGTCCGCCCCACGTCGATCTGCGCGCTGACGGCATTTTTGCCCGGGTAGATGAACTCGCGGGGGAAGGGCACTTCCTCCTGGAGACGGTCGATGAGGTCCTCGACGCGGTCCACGTCGGCTTTGCCGATCCTCTGCGCGAGCTTGCCCATGTCCTCGGGAAGGGTCGACATCTCGGCCCCCATGACGAGGAGGTCCTTCTGGACCTGCAGGATGATTTCCTTGATCCGGGCACTGGACGTCATCCCCCGGGCCACCCCGAGGACGGAGCTGGCCTCGTCCAGCGTCCCGTAGGCCTCCGGCCTCGGGTCGAACTTGGGGATCCGCTGCCCGCCCAGGAGACTGGTCTCTCCCGTGTCGCCCTTCTTCGAGAACTTCATGCCTTGCTCCTTTCGATGAACTTGCCGACGATCGTCAGCATGGTTTCGCGGTTCCTTTCCGCTCCCTCGAGAATCGTCTCCATGGTCAGGGGGGTCTCGACGACTCCGTTGCAGTAGTTGTCGACCGAGCAGAGCGCGGCATAGGAGAGTCCGAGTTCCCCGGCGATGATCGCCTCGGCGGCCATTGTCATCCCCACGATATCGGCGTGGGCGGCCATCATGCGGATCTCGGCCCTTGTCTCGAGCCTCGGTCCCTGCGTCTGCCAGTACACGCCGCGCTCGACAACGGGAATCCCGCAGGCCCCGGCGGCTTCGATGATCCGCCGGCGCACCTCCCCGGAGAGCTCGGGCGTGATGTGCACGGGCTTGTCCGCAAAGACCGTGGGCGTGTCGGCCAGCAGGATGAAGTCATCGGGAACGACGATGGAGCCGGGCGGCAGTCCCCTCCGGAGGGACCCCGTCGAGTTTACGGCGACGACGGCCCGGACGCCGAGGGCCTTGAGGGCCGTGAGATTGGCCCGATGGTTGACGAGGTGAGGCAGGACGTATCCGCCGGTCTCGCCGTCGTGGCGCGAGATGTGGGCAATGTCCCGGGAGAGCCGGAGGGTCACCCGTCCGAATTCGTTGACCGCGTGTTCCTTCCGGAGTCCCTTGAAGACGCTCGTCCCGTGCAACACCGTCCCCGAGATGATGCCGATGGGCGCCATGGGTACCTCGACGAATGGCGAATGGCTTATGGCATAAGGCTCAGGGCGAGAATGGAGGTGAATTCTAAAACCGCCTTTGCCTCGATCGTTCTGCGGTTTTCTTGCCCTAAGCCCTGTGCCCTTAGCCTTTTAGCCCTTCCCGTTTACCAGAATCGACAGGGCCTGTCAAAAAAATCGTGCCCCGGGCCGGGCGGGCAATCCCCGCCCGCGGAGCCCCGGGATGCCCTTGCCCTTGCGGATTGCTTGACTTCGGCCGAACTTGATGGCATATTCTGCCACAGCATATCAAGGGGGTAAGCCCATGAGTGGTGAAACCGTCATCCACGTCAGCGAAACAACCTTCGACGCCGAGGTGCTGAAGTCGAGCCAGCCGGCGCTGGTCGATTTCTGGGCACCCTGGTGCGGGCCCTGCCGGGCAATCGCACCGGTGCTCGACGAGCTTGCCGAGGAGTACAAGGGCAAGGTGAGGGTGGCCAAGATCAACGTCGACGAGAACAGGAAACTGGCCGGCGATCACGGGATCCAGAGCATCCCCACCATGCTCCTGTTCAAGGACGGCAAGGTGGTGGACAAGGTGATCGGGCTCGTTCCGAAGGAGCGGCTGAAGGCGCTGGTGGACAAGGTCCTGTAGAACGAACGGAGACGGGAGGCCCCCGCGACGCGGAAGGGCCTCCATTTTTTTATGCGGCCGGAGGGCCGCGGCGGGGAAGAATGAAACCGGAATCCATCGGAAACGCCATGAAAAACAGGCACAGGCTCCTGGCGGCGGCGATGCTGCTGGTCCTGGTGGCGACCATGGGCGGCTGCGCCTGGTGGGATAAGATGTGGGGCAGGGAGCCCCGAGTGCGCCAGACGCCCGAAGGGCTCTACCAGCGGGGCTTCGAGCAGTACAAGCAAGGCGACTACAAGAAGGCGATCGAGACCTTCACCCGCGTGCGGGACGAATACCCGCTGAACCCCATTGCCCTCATGGCGGAGCTGGGGATCGCCGACTCCTATTTCGAAAACGAGCAGTACATCGATGCCGAGGTCGCTTACAGCAGCTTCGTGGAGCTTCACCCCACGAACCCGAACGTCCCCTACGCCATGTTCCAGCTCGGCATGTGCCATTACCACCAGATGCAGACGATCGACCGGGATCAGACGGAGACGCAGAAGGCCCGCAAGGAGTTCGAGCGTCTCATCTCCCGCTACCCCCAGAGCAGGTTTGCCATCATGGCCGAAAAGAACCTGCAAGAGGTCAAGCAGCGCCTTGCGGAGCACGAGTTCTACATCGGCGAGTTCTACTACCGAACCAAGAAGTACGAGGCGGCGCTGAAGCGATTCGAGGCGATCCAGCGCGATTATGCCAACCTGGGACTCGACTACAAGACGGCCCGGTTCGTCGAGGAGACGAAGCTGCGGATACGGGAGGCCGCGGACAGGAAGGCCAAGGAGACGCAGAAGGCCGAAGAGGCCCGGAAGGCCAAGGACGCCGGGAAGTCCGGGGGAAAACCGCCGGCGCCGGATGCGGAACGGGCGCCGCAGGCCCCGCCGGCACCGGGACCCCTAGCACCCCCGGAACCCCGGAAATAGCTCACCCCGGTTCCGACAGTCGTTTCACGGCGGCAAGGACGTTTTCATCGCCCTCGCGCGACGTGTCCACCACGAGATGAGACCCCGCGGGGATCTCGTCGATCCTCTCGAAACTTCCTTTCTGGGCCCGGAAGAGTTCCCAGCGCCCGTCGGAGATGTCACCGCCCTGCGATTCCCGCGACCGGAGCCGGGTCTCGACGATGGCCTCGGGACAGGTGCACTCCACCAGGAAGGCCTCCGCGCCGATCCCGCGCGCGCCCTCGAAGACGCGCGAGCGCTCTTCCCGGCTCTTGTAGGAGCCGTCGAGGATGACGGCCCCGGTGGATTCGAGTTTTTGCAGGGCGATCTCGAGGGCCCTTGCGTAGGTCCGGCGCGATGTCTCCGCCGAGTAGATCCCCTGGCCGAACCCCTCGTAACGGTGCTCCGAGGAGGGGATCCGGAGCATGTCCTTCCGGACGGCGTCCGTCTGGACAATGTCGGCCCCGATCAGGGGCGCGAGGGCCCTGGCGAAGACGCTCTTGCCCGTTCCCATCAGGCCGGCCACGAGGACCAGCGTCTTTTTCGGGGGACGGGCTGCGTAGGAGAAGGCCAGATCGAAATACCGCGCGGCCGTCCGTGCGGCGGCATCCCGGTCGACGGCCTCGGTGTGCGGGTCGTCGAGGCGGAAACTCGTCACCTTTCCCCGGACGAAGGCGTAGTAGCAGCGGTAGAAATCGAGCAGGCGCCGCACGTCCCCGTCGCCGCTGTGGCGGATGTAGGCCTCGACGAAGGATTGCGCGTGGTCGGGGTAGCCGTGGTAGTCGAGGTCCATGGCAAGGAAGGCCGCCTCGGCCGCCACGTCGCCGTAACGGAAGCGCTTGTTGAACTCGATGCAGTCGAAGATGACGATCCCGTCGGTCAGGCAGATGTGCTCGGCGTGGAGGTCGCCGTGGCAGTCCCGGATCCGGTGTTCCTCCACGCGCTTCTCGAACAGCTGCCGCTCCCGATCCAGGTACCGATTCACCCAGGCCTTGAGGAAATCGTACCGGCTGCGGGGGAGGGTGATCCCGACGTACGTTGCCGTCTGCTCGAAGTTCTCGTCGTGATTGCGCCGGATCGTTTCGATGCCGCCGCACTCGTCGATCTCGCCGCCCGTATCCGCGGTGGCGTGGAATGCGGCGACCTTCCGGGCGACGGCATCCATGGTCCCCCGGGGGACCTTCCCTTCGGCCAGCAACCTCTTCAGCATCCGCTCCCGCGGAAGCCTCTTCATCACGACGGCATAATCGACGGGCCTGCCGGCCCCGAGCCGAATCTCGCCCGCCTCGTCCTGGCCGATCGAGGCGACCTCCAGATAGGCCTCGGGCGCCAGCCTGCGGTTGAGCCGCAGCTCCTCCCTGCAGTAGTGCATTCTCTTTTCGAGCGTCGTGAAATCGAGAAAGCCGAAGCCGACAGCCTTCTTCACCTTGTACACCCGGTCCCCTGCGATGAAGACGAAGGAGATGTGCGTCTGGACGAGCTCCACCGTCTCGGGTCTGTGCGGGTAGAACCCGGGCCGCAACATCGCTTCCACAAGGCGGGGGTGCGTCATGGGATCGGTTTCCTTTCGGGCTGGCCTCCCGGGCCGTGCGAGGTGAAATGCGCCGGGTCCCGCGTCCTTTCGACAACATCCTGCCGGCGGGGGGCCGGCAAAAAAAGGATCGGGGTTGTCCCAATCCTTCGACGGGCGACGGGCTGCGTCACGATGGCGCGGGACGCGTCCGCCCGGTTTTTATCTGAACCACTTCTTTTTCCGGCTGAAGGGGCCTGTCGAGGAGCGAAGCAGCCGGGTGATGAACCCTTCGCCGGACCTGGGGTTGCAAATGCCGGATTGCTCCTTTGCCGCCTGTTCCCGCTCGATGTCCTCCAGGCTGGGGTAATTGGCCAGGTCGTCGATCAGGATGCGGGGCTGCCTGTTACCATCGTGACCGACGCGGCCGGCCGGCGGCGCCGCGGCGGCCCGTGCCAGCGCTTCCTCACGACGCGGGAAGTGCCGCAGTACGGGAGGGGCGTAGGCCTGCCTCTTGAGGCTCGACAGGGCCTTTTCCATGATGGCGGCGTAGCTCTCGCCCGTCTTTTCCTTCTCTGCGGCGAGGAATTCACGCGCGTCACGGGAGAGGACGACGGTGAAGGAACTCTTTCCCTCGGCCTTCTGCTTTTCTCTCCACCGCCTTACCCTGTCTGCCTCTTTTTTCATCCCGTTTCCCGTTACAAGTAACTGCCGTGATGTTTCTTGTAACATCGGCTGCGCGATTATTCAAGTCTTTATGCAAAGAAATTCAATGGCATCCGGCCCTCCACCGGTTGTCCCGTTCCCCTCGTGCAAGGGATCCTGCCCGGGCGGGCCGACTTCAAGTCCTCCTCCGGGCCAGGACGTCTGCGTTGACAACGCAGCGAGGGGTCTCTCCTCTCAGCCCGGCAAGGAGGTTGTCGACGGCCATGCGTGCCATGAGTGTGCGGTCCTCGATCGTGCCGCTCCCGACGTGGGGGGTCAGGACCACATTCGGCAGATCGGCCAGTCCCGGCGTCAGGGCCGGTTCGTTTTCGTACACATCGAGCCCGGCCCCGCCGATGATTCCCTTCCGGAGCGCCTCGACCAGCTCCTTCTCATGGACCACGGGGCCGCGCGAGGCGTTGATGAGGACGGCGGAGGGTTTCATCTGCCCGAGTTGCTCCGCCCTGATCAGGTAACGGGTCTCTTCCGTGAGGGGCACATGAAGGCTCACGAAGTCCGACTCCCGCAGGAGGCGGCCGAAATCGGCATATTCGGCACCCAGTTCCTTTTCGAGGGCCTCGTCGAGCCGCTGCCTCTGGTAGTAGAGGAGCCTCATGCCGAACCCGCGTGCCCTTCTGGCCACGGCCCGGCCGATGGCGCCGAGGCCGACGATGCCGAGCGTCTTGCCCGCAACGGAACGGCCGAGGAAGAGCATGGGCGCCCAGTACTGAAAGCCGCCGCCCCGCGTCAGGCGGTCCCCCTCGACGATGCGGCGGGAAACGGCGAGGAGGAGACCGAAGGTGAGGTCCGCCGTGGGTTCCGTCGTGACGCCGGGCGTGTTGGTCACGATGATGCCGCGCCGCGTGGCGGCCGCGACATCGATATTGTTGAACCCCACGGCCAGGTTGGAGACGATCTTGAGGCCGGGGGCCCTGTCCATGACCTCCGCGTCGATGCGGTCGGTGATCATCGAAAGGATGCCCTCCCGGTCGGCAACTTTCCGGAGCAGGTCATCACCGCTCATGGGCCGGTCATCCCGGTTTGCCTCCATGTCGCAGGCGGCTTCGAGCTGTGCCATGATTTCGTCGGGGAGCCTCCCGGTAAGGAGAATCTTCTTTCTGTCGTCCATGCGGTCCACCTCACTTTCCCTTGAAGTCCGGCTTGCGTTTTTCGCGGAAGGAGGCAAAGGCCTCCTTCAGGTCCTGAGACATCAGGAGCACCATGTTCTTGTGTTGGGCAAGCGACATCCCCTCCTGCACCGTCAGGTGACGGCTCGCGTTGAGGACATCCTTGGTCGCCTGCACGGCCAGGGGGGCATTGGCGGCGATCTGGCTGGCGAGCGTGCCCGCCCCCTCCATCATGGCCGCCCGGTCGGGGTAGACGGCGCCGACGAGGCCCATCGCCTTCGCCTCCCCGGCCGCGTAGAAACGCGCCGTGAAGGCCATCTCGCGCGTGAATCCCTGGCCGATGACACGGGGAAGCCTCTGCAGAACGCCCATGTCGGCCACCAGGCCGATGGCGGCCTCGCGCAGCGAGAAGGAGGCATCCTCCGTGCACAGGCGGATATCGCAGGCCGAGACGATGTCCAGCCCCCCGCCGATGCACAGACCGTTGACGGCGGCGATCACGGGTTTCGGGCAGTTCTCGATTTCGTCGCAGCAATCGAAGAGGGGCCGGAACGCCGCGGGAAATCCCAGGCTCGCCTTGGCGGAGCCCTTCAGCCCGGCGGCGGCGAATTCCTTGAGGTCGAGGCCGGCGCAAAAGGCCCTGGCCCGGCTGGCCAGGACGATCACGCGGACCTCGTCGTTCCCGCCCAGTTCCCGGAATGCCTGCGCGATCTCCGCCGCGAAGGCGAGGCTCAGTGCATTCATGCTTTCCGTCCGCGCCATGGTCACGATTGCGACGCTCTCTTCGATCGAGACGTCCAGATTCTGATACGTCACGGGTTTCCTCCTCCCAAATCGGTCTGTTCCGTCTGTCTTGTCTGTTTCGTCTGTTTGGTCTTCCGGTCTTTCGTTTCCTATCTTCCGCTCTTCTTCATTTCCTGACTTCCTGCCGTTTCCGCCCGGTGTCTGCCCGAGAGCTGGCCGCAGGCGGCAAGGATGTCCTTGCCGCGGCTCTGCCTCAGGACCGCCGTGAAGCGGTGATCCACGAGGACCTTCCGGAAGGCCTCGATCGCGTCGGGGGAGGGGGCCCTGAAGGGGCTTCCCGGGAACTCGTTGAAGGCAATGAGGTTGAACTTGCATCGCAGCCCCCCGAAGGTCTTGACGAGCAGCTTCGCGTCGGCGGGCGAGTCGTTCACGCCCGCGATGAGGATGTACTCGAAGGTGATCCGCCGGCGCCTCGGCATGGGGTAGCGCCTGCAGGCCCCGATGAGCGTCTCGAGGGGATACGTTCTGTTGATCGGCATCAGCTCGCTTCGCCGCCGGTCGTCGGGGGCGTTGAGCGACACGGCGAGATTGACCGCCGACTCCCGGCCGAGCCGTTCGATGCCGGGCGCGAGTCCGCAGGTCGACAGGGTGACCCTGCGCGTCGAGAGCGAAAGCCCGTGATCGGAGGTGATGATCGCGATGGCCTTCAGGACGTTGTCGTAATTGTCCAGGGGCTCGCCCATTCCCATGAGGACGATGTTGTTGATCCCCGGGCCTTCTTCGGTGCGAAATTTCGCCTGAACGATCTGGTCGACGATCTCCGCGGGCTGCAGGTTCCGGTTGAGGCCCGAGCGCGCCGTGAAGCAGAATGCGCAGCCCATCCGGCAGCCCGCCTGCGTGGAGACGCAGAGCGTCCAGTGGCTGGTGCCTGGGATGAGGACGCTCTCGATGAGCAGGCCGTCCTCGAGGCGAAAGAGGATCTTTTTCGTCTTGTCCTCCGAGGTTTCCGTCCGGACGATCTCGAGTGTGCCGATCCGGGCCGTCTTGGCCATCTCGGCCCGGAAGTCCTTCGAGAGGTTTGTCATCTCCTCGAAGGACGCAGCTCCCCGCTGGTAGATCCACTTCATGATCTGCCGGGCGCGGTATTTCTCCTTGCCGATTTCGGCGACAAGGGCCTCGATCTCCTCGAGGGTCATGTTTTTCAAGTCGGCCAAGGGCATACGCATAAGGCAAAGGGCGAGGAGCCAGCCCCGCTCTTTCTCACCCTCTCACTCTCTTCCCTTCTCAACTTCTGTCCTCTCCTGCGCGTTTGCGGACGAGGCTGCGCCGCAGCCGCCCGCCGATCGCGTCGATGAATCCCTCCGTCGTCACCCGGCGGTTTCCGGCGCTTTTCCTCGCCACGGCCAGCAGGTCGCCTGTCATGATGCCGGCCTCCACCGTGCCGAGGGCCGCCCGCTCGAGGGCCGCGGCGAAACGGACGACGTCGGGCGTGCCGTCCAGCTCCCCGCGCTTGCGCAGGCCCCCCGTCCAGGCGAAGATCAGGGCCATGGAGTTCGTCGAGGTTTCCTCGCCCCGGAGGTGCCTGTAGTAGTGGCGCTGCACGGTGCCGTGGGCGGCCTCGTACTCGAAGCAGCCTTTCGGCGAGACGAGAACGGAGGTCATCATGGCGAGGCTGCCGCTGGCGGCCGCGACAAGGTCCGACAGGACGTCGCCGTCGTAGTTCTTGAGGGCCCAGAGGAACCCTCCCTCGGAGCGGATCGCCCGTGCCGCCGCGTCGTCGATGAGGGTGAAGAAGTACTCGATGCCCGCCGCGTCGAATTTCGCTTTCCAGCTCGTTTCATATTCCTGTCGGAAGATGTCGCGGAACCGGGCGTCATAGACCTTGGAGACGGTGTCCTTCGTGCTGAACCACAGGTCGATCTTTTCGTCCAGGGCGAAGGCGAAGCAGGCGCGGGCGAAGTTCCGGATCGACTCGTCGGTGTTGTGGATCCCCTGCAGGATGCCCGGCCCCGTGAAGTCGGCGATCTTCTGCCAGGCTGCGGCCCCCCCGGGAGCGGGCGTGAACATGAGCACCGCCGTGCCCGCGCAGGCGACGGCCATCTCCGAGTTGTCGTAGACGTCCCCGTAGGCGTGACGGCCGATCACGATGGGCCGCTTCCAGCTCGACACGAAGGGTCGGATATTCTTCGCGAAGATGGGCTTGCGGAAGACGGTCCCGTCGAGCATGGACCGGATTGTGCCGTTGGGGCTCTTCCACATCTTCTTCAGCCCGTACTCGGCGACACGGTCCTCGTTGGGGGTGATCGTGGCGCACTTGACGCCCACGCCGTGCCTCAGGACGGCCTCGGCCGCCTCCACCGTCACCCGGTCGTCCGTTTCGTCCCGGCGCTTCACATGCAGGTCGTAATACTCGAGCTTCATGTCCAGCCAGGGGTTCAGGAGCTTTTCCTTTACCAGGGCCCACATGACGCGCGTCATCTCGTCACCGTCCATCTCAACGATGGGGTTCTTCACTCTTATTTTCCCGATGGCCATTTCGCGCCGTTCCCTTTCTGAGGATATCCGCTGCCCTGCCTGCCGGTGAAGCCCCCGATATCGGGCGCGGGGCCTCATTTCCTTGCCGTACCTGATGGCCGATCCCCTGTTCGTACCAGGTTGAGCGCCCCGCCGGCCAGCACGATCCGCTTCTGCCGCTCCGAGAGCGGGCAGGCGACGGTGAAGCTGCGGCCCCTGGTGACATTGCGGACCGTGAGAGCCCGCCCTGCCGCCAGGGTGTCCCGGAGATCGGGGATCTCGAGGCTGTCGCCCTGGTCCAGGAGGTTGTACTCAGATTCGTTCCCGAAGACAAGCGGCAGGATCCCGAAGTTGATCAGGTTGGCCGCGTGGATGCGCTCGTAGCTCTTCGCGATGACGGCCTTGACGCCGAGGTACATGGGGCACAGGGCCGCGTGTTCCCGCGACGAGCCCTGGCCGTAGGACTGGCCGGCTACGACGACGTTGTGCCTGCCGCTGTCGCGGATCCTCGCCGCCCGCGAGGGGAAGGTGGGATCGAGACCCTCGAAGACGTAATCGGCGTACCGGGGGATGTTGGAGCGGTACTTCATGCGGGCGCCCGCGGGCATGATATGGTCCGTGGTGATCTTGTCGCCCACCTTGAGGGTGACTTCGCCGTCCAGGCGTTCGGGCAGGGGCCCGTTCTCCGGCGGGCTGCCGATGTTGGGCCCCCGGACGATCTGGACGGATGCGGCTTTTCCGGGAGGTGCAGGCTCGAGGATCATGCAGTCGTCGACGCGGAAGGCCTCCGGCATGGCCACGGCGGGGAAATCCATCCCGAGGTCCCGCGGGTCCGTGACGGCGCCCGCCACCGCGGCCGCGGCCGCCGTTTCGGGGCTGACCAGGTAGACCTCGGCATCTTCCGTGCCCGAGCGGCCGTAGAAGTTGCGGTTCGAGGTGCGCAGCGAGACCCCCTTTGAGCCGGGGCTGTGGCTTCCCCCGATGCAGAAGCCGCAGGAGCTCTCCGTGAGCCTCGCCCCCGCGGCGAGCAGATCGGCGAGATAGCCGTCTCGGGCCAGGTTTTCGAGCACCTGCCGGGAACCGGGCGTGATGATCAGGCTCACCCGGGGATGGGCGACCTTGCCGCGGAGGATGCGTGCCACCGTGGCGAGATCCCGGTAGGAGGAATTCGTGCAGCTGCCGATGCAGACCTGGTCCACGGGGATCCCCGCCAGCTCCCGCACCGCACCGATGTTGTCCGGGCTGTGGGGCCTCGCGGCCAGGGGGACGAGGCCCGAAAGGTCGAGTTCGACGTCCCGCGCGTATTCGGCATCGGGATCGGCGGAAAGCTCCGCCCAGTCGGCCTCTCTCGCCTGGGCCGCCAGGAACCGCCGCGTCATCCCGTCACTGGGGAAGACGGAGGTCGTCAGCCCCATCTCCGCCCCCATGTTGGCGATCGTGGCCCTCTCGGGCACGGCGAGGCCCTCGAGGCCTTCGCCGCCGTACTCGAAGACGTGGCCCACGTTGCCGCGCGTCGTGAAGATCTCCAGGAGCTTCAGGACCACGTCCTTGGCCGAGACCCAGGGGGGAAGACTCCCCTTCAGGTTTACCCGGGTCACCTCCGGGCAGGTCAGGAAAAAGGGCTCGCCGGCCATGGCAAGCGCCACGTCGAGTCCGCCGGCCCCGACGGCGAGCATGCCCAGGGCCCCGCAGGTGGAGGTGTGGCTGTCGGAGCCCAGGAGGGTCCTTCCCGGCTTTCCGAACCGCTCGAGGTGGACCTGGTGGCAGATGCCGTTGCCGGCCCTCGAGAGCCGGATGCCGTAGCGGCGCGCCACGGAATGCAGGTATCGGTGGTCGTCGGCGTTCTCGAAGCCGATCTGGATCGTGTTGTGGTCGATGTAGCTCATCGAGAGCTCCGTGCGCACCCGGTCGATCCCCATGGATTCGAACTGCAGGTAGGCCATGGTGCCCGTGGCATCCTGGGTGAGCGTCTGGTCGATGCGGATGCCGATTTCGTCGCCGGCGACGATCCGGCCCGCCACCAGGTGGGACTCGATGAGTTTTTCGGTCAGGGTCTTGCCCATATCGGGGTTCCTTTCCCTTCGCGGCCGGCAGGGCAGGGCACGAATCGGGATTGCGAAACTGCAACAATATGGAATTTAAAGTCTTTTGCCTTCCGTGGCAAGTGTTTTTCCTGCCGGGGGATGAAAAAAAAGCCGAAGCGTGCTACAACGCTCGGGAGCCGGGAGCAGGGAAGCTGGAACGCCTGAAAACCCGCAGTGACCGCCGGTTGATACCGGGTCTTCGGGATCACCGGCCTTCAGCACGTCCGAGCTTCTTGACTTCCCTGCCGGCACGGCATAACCGTTTCCTGAGAGACCCTCGCAATCAGGAGACCAAGCATGGAGGGAATATGTCCGGCGTCCTGATCCGGTGGCTGATTCTCACCGCGGCGATCCTCGCTGCGGCCTACCTCGTCGACGGGATCGTCGTCACCGGGTTCTGGGCCGCGTTTTTCGCCGCGGCGGTCCTGGGGCTTCTCAACGTCTTTTTCAAGCCCCTCCTGATCCTCCTGACCCTGCCTGTCAATATTTTGACCCTGGGCCTGTTCACCCTCGTCATCAACGCGACGCTGCTGAAGCTTGCCTCGGCGTTCATCCCGGGATTCGACGTGCACGGGTTCTGGCCCGCGTTGCTCGGTGCCGTCATTGTCAGCATCGTCAGCTGGCTTCTGAGCGCCCTCGTGTCCGATCGGGCAGCGGCGGGGAAGCGCGGCAACCCGGCCATGCCGGGGCGCGGGGGCTCGGGGGCCATCGACCTCGAGAAGAAGGGGGACCGCTGGGAATGAGCTCGCTCACGCCCGCCATGCGGCAGTACCTGGAGATCAAGTCCCGGTACCCCGACTGCATCCTTTTTTTCCGCATGGGCGATTTCTACGAGATGTTCTTCGAGGACGCCGTGCTGGCGTCCAGGCTGCTCGAGATCACCCTCACCTCCCGTGACAAGGGGAAGGAGGACAGCGTCCCGCTCTGCGGCTTTCCCTGGCACGCCGCGTCGACCTACATCGCCAGGCTCATCTCGAAGGGCTACAAGGTGGCCGTCTGCGAGCAGATGGAGGACCCGCGCTTCGCCAGGGGCGTCGTGAAGCGCGAGGTGGTCCGCGTCGTCACTCCCGGGCTCGTTCTCGACCCCGACAACCTGGAGGCCAAGCAGAACAACTTCCTCGCCGGGATCGCCCTGCGCGGCGAGGCCTTCGGGCTCGCCTTCCTGGACGTCTCGACAGGCGAGTTCCGGGTCACGGAGATTGTGGACCGCTCCTTCTTTCTCGACGAGGTGATCCGCCACGGGTTCCGCGAGATCGTCCTGGAGGAGGGCTTCCGGGATCCCCTGCTCGAGGCGGTCCTTGCACGCGAGCTGGAGGGCTGCGTGATCAACCGCTTTCCGCGGGACTGGTTCGATCACGGGGCCGCCCTCGCGATCCTGGGAGAGCACGTCGTCGCCGACTCCCTTGCCCGGCTCGATCCGGAACGCCGTCCCGCCATGATCGCCGCCGCGGGGGCGGTGATGCGCTATGTCCGGGAGACCCAGAAGGAGCATCTCGGGCACATCAACGAGATTACCGCCTACCGCTCGGAGAGTTTTCTTGTCCTCGACGAGACGGCGAAGCGCAACCTGGAGCTCTTCGCCACGACCCAGGGCGGTGCGAAGGAGGGGACCCTCTTTCACGTTCTCGACGAAACGATGACGGCCATGGGGGGCCGGAGGCTCCGATGGTGGCTTGCCTACCCCCTGCTCGACCCGCACCGGATCCGGGAGCGCCTTGCCGCTGTCGGCGAGATCCGCGAGGGACACCTCGCTCGACAGGACCTGCGCAGGGCCCTGTCGGGGCTCTACGACATGGAGCGCCTCGGGGCGCGGATTTCCCTCGGGGCGGCAAACGGCCGGGACCTTGCGGCCCTGCGGGCCTCGCTGCGCGCGCTCCCGGGGGTTAGGGAGATCCTGGCCACGTTCCGGGCCCCGGCGCTCGTCGCGATCCGCGAGGGGATCGACGAGATGCCCGAGACCCTCGAGATGCTCGAGCGGGCCATCGTCGACGACCCGCCCCCGGCGCTTCGCGAGGGGGGAATCATCCGGGAGGGCTGGGATGCCGAGCTCGACCGGATCGTCTCCACCTCGCGCGACGGGAAGTCGTGGATCGCCGCCCTCGAGGAGAAGGAGCGGCGGCGCACGGGCATCGCCAACCTCCGCGTGGGCTTCAACAATGTCTTCGGCTACTACATCGAGGTGACCCGGTCCCAGGCGGCCTCCGTTCCCGCCGATTACATCCGGAAGCAGACCCTCGTCAACGCCGAGCGCTACATCAACGGGGAGCTCAAGGAGTACGAGCAGACGGTTCTCCACGCCGAGGAAAAGCGCCGCGAGAGGGAGTACGATCTCTTCACGGAGATCCGCGGGCGCACGGCGGCGGAAATCCGGCGTATCCAGAAAAGCGCCGCGGCGCTGGCCGATCTCGACGCCCTGGCCTCGCTGGCCGAGGTGGCCGAAAAATGCAATTACGTCTGCCCCGTCGTCGACGACGGCGACACCATCGAGATCCGTGACGGTCGCCACCCCGTGGTGGAACGCATGCCCCTGTCCGAGGGCTTCGTGCCCAACGACACGCTCATGGACCGCGGGGCCAACCGCCTGCTCGTGATCACGGGACCCAACATGGCGGGCAAGTCCACCTTCATCCGCCAGGTCGCCCACATCGTCATCCTGGCCCAGATGGGAAGCTTCGTGCCGGCCGTAGCGGCCCGGATCGGGCTCGTGGACCGGATCTTCACGCGCGTGGGCGCCGCCGACATCCTGGCCAGGGGGCAGAGCACCTTCATGGTCGAAATGACGGAGGTGGCCCACATCCTGCGCAATGCGACCCCACGCAGCCTCATCCTGCTCGATGAGGTCGGGCGGGGGACGAGCACCTTCGACGGGCTGAGCATCGCCTGGGCCGTTGCCGAGCACATTCATGACGCGCCGCACCTCGGGGCGCGCACCCTGTTTGCTACGCACTACCACCCGCTCACGGACCTGGCGCTCACGCGGGAGGGGGTGGCCAACTACTACATCGCCGTCAAGGAGTGGGGCGAGCGGATCATCTTCCTGCGCAAGATCATGAAGGGGGCGACGAACCGAAGCTACGGCATCCAGGTGGCGCGGCTGGCCGGCGTGCCCGACGAAGTCGTGGCGCGGGCCAAGGAGGTGCTCGGGAATCTCGAGAAGGGCGAGCTCGACGAGGTCGGGATGCCGAGGCTCGCGCGCCGCCGCAAAGGGGAGAAGCGGCCGCAGGCAGGTCAACTCAGCCTTTTCGCCGACGACGAGAGCCTCGTCCTCGAGGAGATCGCCTCGACGGAGGTCGACACGCTCACGCCGATCGAGGCGATGAACCGGATCGCGGAATGGAGGGAGAGGCTGACAAAAAAATAGGCGCAGGGCAAAAGGCCAAAGGGGAAGGGGAAACGAAAGAGAGAAGCCTCCCAGGAAACAGCCCGTCGGGGTCATTGCGGGCGCAGCGAGGCAATCTCAACCGGTTCACGGGATTGCCGCGTCGGGCTTACGCCTTCCTCCTAATGAACAACTTTGAGGGTCATTGCGAGCAAAGCGAAGCAATCTCAGTCATTTTAGTGGATTGCCGCGTCGGCCTGACGGCCTCCTCGCAATGACGGATCGGCTCTGTTTATTCTATCGATAACCCCGTTCCCAACCGGGGTCCGTGGCTCGCAATGACGGATCGGCACGGTTTCTTTCGTCGATAACCGCGTTTCCAAACGGGGTCCGGGGCTCACAAGAAAAAGCGACGGTGCGGTCACCGTCGCTTTTTTTACCCCGGGTCGACCCCTGGCCTTTCGCCTGTCCTATTTGATACACACCCTGCGGACCTGCTCGAAGTCCGTGATGCCCTCGATGACCTTCTTGATGCCGTCCTGCAGCAGCGTCGACATCCCGTCGTTGATCGCGGCATTGCGCAGGTCCTCGACGGTTGCCTTTTTCGCGATGAGGCGCTTGATGTTGTCGCTGGCCACGAGGAGCTCGTGGATGCCCACGCGCCCGCGGTATCCCGTCTGGTTGCATTCATTGCAGCCGCGGGGCTGGTAAAACTTGAGGTCCTTCGAGTAGGGGACGTTGAGCCTGGCGAACTGCTCCTCGCCGTAGGTGAAGGCCAGGTAGTCGTACTCTTCCCTGTCGGGCGTGTAGGCCTGCTTGCAGTGGCGGCAGAGCGTTCGCGCGAGCCGCTGGGCCAGGATCCCCAGAAGCGAGTCGGCGAAGTTCAGCGGGTCGACGCCCATGTCGAGCAGGCGGATGATCGTCTCGGGAGCGCTGTTGGTGTGCAGCGTCGTGAACACGAGGTGCCCCGTGAGCGAGGCCTCGATGCCGATCTTGGCCGTCTCGAAGTCGCGCATCTCGCCGACCATGATCACATCGGGATCGGCGCGCAGGAAGGCCCTCAACGCGCGGGCGAAATCGAGGCCGATCTTGGGGTTCACCTGGACCTGCCGGATCCCGTACTGGGTGATTTCGACGGGGTCCTCGATCGTCCAGATCTTGCGTTCCGGCGTGTTGATGCGGGCGATGCCGGCGTGCAGAGTCGTCGTCTTGCCCGATCCCGTGGGGCCCACGCACAGGATGATCCCGTAGGGCTTCTCGAGCAGCTTGACGAGGTTCTGGTAATTCCAGGGTGACAGGGCCATCTCCTCGAGGTGCATCATCTCCCCTTTCTGGAGGATTCGGAGCACCACGTCCTCGAGGTTGCCCGCCGTGGGCAGCGTGGCCACGCGGAGCTCCATCTCCTCGCCGTTGCCGCGCCGGAACTTGATCTTGCCGTCCTGGGGGAGACGCCGTTCCGTGATATCGAGGTTGGACATGATCTTGATGCGCGAGACGATGGCCGCCCGGTAGCTGTAGGGAACGGTCTGGTAGAGCGAGCAGCCGCCGTCGACACGGTATCGGATCTCCACATTCTTGCGGCCGAGGTTGGGCTCGATGTGGATGTCCGAGGCACGCTGGGCGACCCCGTCGTTGATGATGCGGTTGACCAGCTGCATGATCACGCTGTCGGACTCAGAGACGCCGTTCTCCTCGAACTCGTCCTGGTCCTCGACCAGCTGGCCCTCGCCGCCCAGCAGGTCGCTGAAGGACTTTTCCCCCTCCGGCGTCTGATAGAAGTGGTTGATGAACTTGATGATGTCCTCCTTGAGCGAGACGCAGTACTCGACGGACTTCGTCCTCAGGAGGTTCTCGATCATGTCCTTCTTCAGGATGTTGTTGGGGTCGTCGACGACGACGCGGATCTTCCCGTCGGCCCCTTTTTCCAGGGGCACCCAGAGCTCGCGGCGGAGGTACTCGCGCTTGAGGCTCTTGAGAAGGTCCTCGGGGATGGAGTGCTTTGCGTTGTAGTGGATGAACCGGCAGCGGTAAAAGTCCTCGAGGGAGCGGCCGATGTCATCGCGGGAGATCCGGAACCGCTTCATGAGGATCTCCTCGATGGGTTCGTTGCTGCGGCGCGCCTCCGTGAAGGCCGTCTCGAGGTCGGCGTCCTTCATGAGGTTGTGGTTGACGAGGTAGTCGAATCGGGTCTTGCGCCGCGACGAGACACGATGCTGGTTGTACAGGGCGATGCCGAGGACCTCGGCGATCTCCTCCAGGAGGGCCCGCTCGTCGTCGGTGAACCGGCCGCCGCCCTTGCGGTTGACGATCTGGATGACCCCCATAAGGGTGTTTTCGTGCATGACGGGCAGGGCGAGCACCTGGGCGGTTCGGTAGCCCGACTGCCTGTCCCAGGCCTCATCGAAGAAGAGGGCCTTGTCGATCTTCTTGAGCTCCTCCTTGTCGTAGACATCCGCGATGCTGACGCCCCGGCCCGTGTTGGCCACGAATCCGGCGATGCTGCGGTTGTTGATGGGCAGGCGGATCTCCTTGAGCTGGGAGCCTGCCAGGTAGAGGGAGTAGAGCTCGCTCCGCGGCTTGTCCGCCACGTAGATCGTGATCAGCAGGGCATTGAAGAGCGCGAGGATCCCTTCCTTGTGCTCGACGAGGATGTCCTTGATGTTCTGCGCGGCGTGGATCTGGTTGGTGATGTCGAGCAGTTTCTTGCGCTGGTTGAGCTTCTCGGAGAGGGCCGTTATGGAGGAGATGTCGAGCCTCTCCATCATCTTTGCCGTGTCCATCGCGGGAATCCGTTCCTTCTCGGTTTTTCTTGTTTCCATATCGTCATGGAGGCCACGCTCTTTAATACAGGAAATGTGCCAATCGATCCGCGGCCGGAGGCGCCCGCCCGGCGGCAAGGCCTTCCCATGGCTGTCGCGGCAGGGCATGGGTTTTGCACCCTGTGTCTGCGATGCCTCGACCTCGGGGCGGGAAACGGAGTCCGTGATGACGAAGCCGGCGCCGAAGATGATCCTCTTTGTCTGCTCGGGAAACCTGTGCCGGAGCTTCATGGCCGAGCAGGCGTTTCGCAAGCTCGCGAGGCAGGCGGGGCTGTCCGGCCCTGAGGCGGCATCGGCCGGGCTGCTCGATCTCGGGGGCGCGGAAGCCGATCCGCAGGCCGCCGCGGCTCTCCGGGAAAAAGGCATGGAGGCCGGCCGTCACCGGTCGCGCGCCCTGACGGCCGACATGGTCGAACGGGCCGACTGGGTCCTCGTCATGGAGGAGGCCCAGCGGGACGAGGTGCTCAGGCGGCACCCCGGATCGGCGGGCAAGGTCCGACTCCTGAAATCCTTTTCCGCACAGGGCGGCGGCGGGGCCGATCCGGACATCCGGGACCCCTACGGGAAGACGCCCTATCACTACCGGACCTGTTTTGCGGAGATCTACTTCTCGCTGGAAGGGTTGCTTCGATGTATCTAGAGTACTGGGGCCTGGACGTCTTCCCCTACGAGATCGTTCCGGATCTGAAATTTATCTACAACTCGGGCGACTACCGCGAGGGGATGACTCGGCTCGCCTACGCCGTCCAGCGCCGCAAGGGGGCCGCCCTGCTCACGGGAGACGTGGGCTGCGGCAAGACGACCCTGTCGCGCGCCTTCATCCGGAGCCTCGGGCAGAAGGAGCACCACGTGGGGCTCATTACGAACCCCATGCTCGAGCCCATCGAGTTCATCCGGGAGATCCTCTACCAGTTCGGCCTCGACCCGGCCTCGCACTCCAAGCACGAGCTGCTGAACACGCTGGGCGAGATGATGATGAAGGACTTCAAGGATGGCCGGTCGACGGTCCTCGTGATCGACGAGGCGCAGCTGCTCTCGCCGACGAACTTCGAGGAGGTGCGCCTGCTGCTGAACTACCAGTTCAACGACCGGTTCCTGCTGAACCTGCTGCTCATCGGCCAGCCGGAGCTGCGGGGCATCGTCAGGCGCATCGAACAGCTCGACTCGCGGATCGCCATCCGCTACCACCTGGGGCCGCTCGGGATCGACGAGATGATACAGTACGTCCATTTCCGGCTCGGCCGGGCCGGGGCGAAGCGCGAGATCTTCACGCGCGATGCCCTCGAGGAGATTCACCGCCAGACCCGGGGCGTGCACCGCAGGGTGAACAACCTCTGCGACATGTGCCTGCTGATCGGGTTCGGGATGCAGGCCGAACGAATCGACGCGGCGGTCGCCCGGACCGCCATCGAGGACACGGCCATGCCGGGCGATGATCCCACGGACTCAGAACCGGCGCAGGAAGCCGCGAAGCCGGGAGGCTGAGAGGCCTGGACGGGCTCGCGGCGCGCCGCATTCCGCCCGTTTCTCCAACGTTCCGAATCCCCTGGCCTTTCCGACGTCTATTCTTTCGTGAGGCGCGCCAGCTCCTCCTCCGAGACGGCCCCCGTCACCCACAGGATCGGGTTGCCCAGCAGGTTGACGGTCCTGTCTTCCGCGACCCGGTTGCCGTCTGCGTCTTCCATGATCTGCACAACCGGCCGGAGCGGCTGCCCGGCATGGGTCCGGACGACCCTGCCGAGGGTCCGGTTATTGAGCCGGACGAGACTCCCGAGGGGATAGAGGGAGATCTGCTCCAGGAACGCCCGCATCACGCGCGGGGAGAAGGATCGGTTTTTCGTGTCGATCAGCTCCCGGACCGACACGCATCGCCGATGGGGCCTGTCGTGTGTCATGGCCTCGTAGGTGCTCGCCAGGCCGACGATCTTCGCAAACTCGGAGATCTGCTCGCCCCGAATCCCACGGGGATACCCGCTTCCGTCCTCGAGCTCGTGATGCTCGAAGGCCGTCTGGGCGAGCCAGGGCATCTCGCCGCTCCAGGGGGCGAGCGTGTCGCGGCCGGCCTCGGGGTGCCTGCGGACAGCCTCCGCTTCCCCGGGGGAAAGGGGCTCGGGCTTGAGGAGGATCGAGTCGGGGACGGCGAACATGCCCACATCGTGCAGGAGGGCGGCCAGCCCCAGCGCCTCGAGATCCTCCGGGGCGTACTCCAGCCGCAGGGCGATCTTCAGGGCGTAGATCATCGTGTTGATCGAATGGGAGGCGGTGTAGTCCTCCTCGTTTCCGAACCGGGTCGTGTAGTGGTAGAGGCGGTCGAGCAGGTCGGGGCTGCCCGCAATCGCTCGGACCTGCTCCTTCAGGGGCAGGATGTCGAACCCCGTCTTTTCCCGGATGCCAGCCTTGATGGACTGCATCTGCTTCCACAGGGCGAGGTAGACGTCCCTGTCGGAATCGGGCTCCTTCACGGCGGGCGCCTGCGCGGCCCGGGAAAAAAAGGATTCGGGGATCGCCGACGCGGGCGACTGGGCCGCGTCGTCTTTTCTGCCGCTCTGCACGGCATCTGTGATCAGGTCGACGTATCGTACCATGGGACGTCCGCCTCTTTCCTGTGTAGTGGGGCCTCCGTTGCGCCATCGGCCGAGACGAGCGGCTCGGCTCCCGGACACAGGGGGTCCAGCCCAAGTAATGCAAGAACCGTACACGGAAACATTTCCCGTTATTTGGCATGATGTTGGCATGTCATGATTCCGTTCATCCTGCGCAGGAGAGTCGTAATGTCCAGTCGATTGGCGAATGCAATCCTTGCAACATTGCTCGGTGCGGTCGCAGTCTGCCTTTCCGGGTGCAGCAGCTACGTCCCGCATGTCTTCGAGGCCAGGGGTGTGCCCGTCAAGACGCTCAAGCCGACGGCCGAGGATGTGGCCGCGGCCGAGAAAGCCCGCCTTCAGCAGGAAAAGGACATCGCGGCCATGGCCTCCGTCACGGGCAACCTCGCCTTCACGGAGCGGCGGGGGACACCGGAATACCTGATCGGCCCCGGCGACGTGCTGAAGATCACCTACTGGGAGGGGGCCAAGAGCACGGAGCACCTCGCGGAGGTTCGCGCCGACGGCAAGATCTCCTACGCTTTCATGGACGACGTGCCCGTGAGCGGCCGCACGGTCGGCGAGCTTCACGAGGCACTCATGGAGGGCCTCAAGCAGTACATCCGGGCCCCGAGGCTCGAGGTCGTCGTCAAGGAATACCGGAGCAAAACGGTCCTGCTCTTTGGCCAGATCAACAAGATCTCCCCCGGGCCCTCCGGGCCGGGGAAATATCCCCTGAAGGGGAAGACGACCGTGCTGGACCTCATCGTCTCGGCGGGCGGCCCCGTCACGGGCCGAGGCGGCGCCTATACGGGAACCGGCCAGACGCAGGTCGTCGTGGGGGACGAGGGGGGCAACGCGGACCTGCGCAACGTAGAGCTGCTGCGCAGGGGCAGGCGCTACACGCTCAACCTCTACGACGTCATGTTCAAGGGCGACGTCGGCCAGAACGTGATCCTCGACGCGGGGGACATGGTGACCGTGCCCGAGCTTCCCGTCTTCGGCGAACGGGTCTACGTGCTCGGGGAAGTGAACGCGCAGGGCATCTACCGGCTGAAGGACGCCAGCGACCTCCTGGCCTCTCTGTCCCTGGCCGGCGGGCCGACACGGCTGGCCGTGAAGTCGGACATCAAGATCATCCGCGAATACCAGGAACGGAAGGGCGATCCCCAGATCCTGTCGGCCAGCTACGACGACATCACGAAGAGGGGCGACATCGCCCAGAACGTGGCGCTCAGAAACGGCGACATCGTCTGGGTGCCGCGGATCCTCATCGGCGACGTCAACGAGTGGATCACGAACACCCTGCCGCTTCTCGATTACCTGCTGAAGCCCGCATCGTACCGCGACGCGTACGGGGACAACCAGAACCTGCGATTCCTGAAATACTGATATGGCCCAATACGATCTCAACCTGCGCGAATACTGGCGGATCATCAAGAAGCGGCGCTGGATCATCCTCGTCACGCTCCTGCTGACGGGCACCTTCAGCACGCTCTTTGCCCTGCTGAACAAGCCTGTGCCGCTGTACAAGTCCACGGCAAGCGTGAGGCTCGAGCGGGTCATGCTTTCGGGCGGGGGCATCTACCAGGAATCGATGCCGTGGAACAACGCGGACATGCTGACGGCGCAGGCCGCCGTGGCACGGAGCCACGGGATCGTCGAAAAGGCTGCGAAAAAACTCGGCATGATTCCCGCCAACCTGACCTCCGAGGAGGTGCGGGCCAACAAGGAATACCTGGCCACGGTTCTGAGCCTCCGCAGCATGGTGGAGTCGGACTTCGAGCAGCAGATCGGGGTCCTCAACATCCACGTGCAATCCCAGGACTCCCGCCTGGCGATGCGGTTGGCCAATACGCTGGCCGAGGTCTACCGGGAGGAGCGCATCAACGACAGCAACCGGCGCGCCGTGAGCCAGAAGAGCTTCATCGAGACACAGCTCAACCAGGCCCGGGAAAAGCTCAAAGCCTCCGAGGAGGCAGCCAAGGCCTACCGGGAGCAGAACCAACTCGTCTCCATCGACGCCGAGAGCAATGCCATGGTCACGAAGCTGCAGTCCTTGCAGGCAGCCCACGACAAGGCCGTGGCCAACGCGCAGAAGGCGGCCGACACCCGGCGCCTGCTCGACCGCGCCGGGTCGACGCTCCTCGGCTCCAAGACAAGCTTCTATTTTGAAGACGCCCCCGCAGCGTACAAGTCCTTCAACGACAAGCTCGTCCAGCTCATGCTCGAGCGCGACACCCTCCTGAAGACCTACACGGAGCTCTACCCCCAGGTGGCCGAGATCCGCAAGCAGATCGAAGAGATCCTCGTCACCATGAAGGGGCAGATGTCCGCCTATGAAGCGGGACTGCGCGAGGACATCCGAGACCTCAAGGGGAAGATCGACGAGACGAGCACCCAGGTCAAGATGTTCCCGGAGAAGCGACTGGAGCTCTCGCGGCTCGAGCGGCAGATCCAGTTGAACCAGGAACTGTTCAACATGCTGGAGCGCAAGCACCAGGAGGCCCAGATCACGAACGCCGAGCGGGTGGAGACCGTCCAAGTCATCCGGCCCGCCCTGGAGTCGCGGGTCCCGTCGAATGCCCCCAAGATCAAGGAGAAAGCCTTCGCGGGATTCCTGATCGGCCTGATTCTCGGCATCGCCCTGGCCTTCCTCGTCGAGATGTTCGACACCTCGCTGGGGGCCATCGAAGAGATCGAGAGCCTTCTGGGCGCCCACGTCCTGGGCCTCATCCCCCACGTGAGCCAGCAGGAGATCAAGGAGACGCTCCGGGAAAAATATGCGGATGACGTGGACACGGAGGTTGCCGAACGTGGAGCACGTCTCGTCTCGCACTTCGCGCCCAAGTCGCGCCTCGCGGAGAGCTACCGCGCCATCCGGACGAATCTGGCCTTCGCCTGTCTCGACAAGGACATCAAGACGATCGTCCTGACAAGCTCCTCGCCCGAGGAGGGCAAGACGACATCCATCGTCAACCTCGCCATCACCATGGCGCAGGGGGGGAACCGTGTCCTGCTCATCGAAGGCGACCTGCGCAAGCCGATGATCTCCCGGATGTTCGGCATGGACTACGTGCCCGGACTCTCTGACGTGCTTTTGGGAAGCTACGAGTGGCGGAAGGTCGTCCGGACCATCTCGGATATCATGACGGGCGCGCTCAGTACCGAGGACATCCTGCAGACCCCCGGCATCGAGAATCTCCACATCCTCTCGTCGGGGACGATCCCGCCGAACCCGGCGGAGCTGATCTACTCGAAGGCGATCGGCGAGTTCATCGCGGAGGTGCGTGCAGCCTACGACTACGTGCTCATTGACGCGCCCCCGCTGCTGGCCGCCACCGACGCGGCGCTTCTGTCCGCCAAGGCCGACGCCGTGGTGATGGTGTATCGCGTCGGCCGGATTCCCCGCGGGGTGCTCAAGCGCGCCAAGGCACAGCTCGACAACGTCAAGGCCAACGTGATCGGCGTCATCCTCAACGGCCTGAAGGCGGAATTGAGCACCGATTATGCCGACTACAAGTACAAGTACTACTACTACTTTTCCTCCAAGAAGGCGGACGGCACGCCTGAAACGCCCTCTGACAGAATCCGGGCCATCCCGGAGCTGCTGAAGTCCCGCCTCGGGCTCGTCAGGGGCTGGCCCGAAAGGGAAGCGGCGCAAAAATCCGGGACGTCGATGGCCTTCCGGTCACTGCGGGATCGATTCCGGAGAGGAGGGAACCCCCCCCCCTCCATCGTGCCTGACCCTGCCGAGGGGAAGAAGGCATCGATTGTCCGGGCAAGCGTGTTTTTCATTGCCGTCACCTGCCTGATCGCCGGGATTCTCTACCAGATGGGGGTTCTCCATTTCGCCATGCCTCCCCTCGATGCCCGGAAGATCCAGCACCGGGGGGAGTCGATGCAACGGGAGAACCGGATTGCAGCGGCCGCAACGGGACTCGGGGTGGATGTTCCCGCAGTCGGGCAAGCTGAGGGACAACAGGAACCCTCGACGCCTTGGGCCACCGAAGGGTCACCCAAACCCGTCGTCGCCGCTGCCGCGACGCCGGAGCGCAAAGAGTAGCGGGAGATGGATGAGACCAGGGCCGACGAAAGAGCCGCTTCTTCCGGGCTGGTGCGAAAGAGGCGACGGGTCCGGGCGAAAGGAAGGGGGATCACGTGGAAGTGGTTTCTCGTCATCCTCGCTGCCGCTGCCCTCACCTCTCTGATCCTTGTTTGCTTTGCGGGGATTTTCGAGAACCTCGAGGACCGTTCCTACCGGCCGAAGGACATCGAACGCAAGTATCATGAGATGCAGCGGATGAAGGAGGCCGCCGAAAAGCAAACGTACTCATCGAGCGGTCGATAGCCGCCCCGCCGCACGCTTCCCCGCAACAGCGTATCCCCGCCTCATCCGGTGACTCCCTGTCGGAAGACGCCAATCGCGCCGTGGTTTGGTTTTTGCATCGTCTGACAGGGGTGGAACCCCGCTTCCTTCGCCCGCTCTGCAACGGTCGGCAGGGAGGGCGGGAAATCGAAGGGTCGAGACGAGACGGATGATCGAGACTCAACAGCTGGAGGGAAATACGCGGGCGGCCGTCTTTCTGCTCGTGGCAGTTGCCATTGCCTTGTGCGGGGCCATGCTGGCCAACAAGCTCTCGCTGGGGATCGCCGTTGCCTCCGTGCTTGCCGTCATCATCTTTACCTTCAGCTTTGTCAGCACCGAGATTGCCCTGTACATGCTCATCTTTTCCATGCTCCTGGGGCCCCAGCTCACCGTCGGAGGCGGGGACGAGATCACGGCGGTGCGCGGCCGCGGCATCGCCCTGAGGGCAGATGACATCCTTGTGGCCACCATCGGCTTGAGCTGGTTCATGCGGGTCGCCATCAATAAGGAACTTGGTTTCTTCCTGCGGACGCCCCTTAACATCCCCATCGCCGCCTACTTTATCATCTGCATCGTCGCCACGGTTCACGGCTACTACCTGATGCGGCGCCTCAACCCCGTGGTCGGCTTCTTCTTCATCCTGAAGTACTTCGAGTACTTCCTGATCTACTTCATGGCCGTCAACCACCTGCGGGAGAAAGACCAGATCCGGCGGTTCATCGTTGCCATGCTGATCGTCTGCTTCTGCGTCTGCGTGTATGCCATTTCCCAGATTCCCTACGTGGAGCGTGTATCCGCGCCCTTCGAAGGAGAGGAGGGGGAGCCCAACACGCTGGGCGGATATCTTGTGCTCATGCTCTCCCTGGTCGTGAGCCTCCTCGTGACGCCTAACGCAATCAGGAAAAAGCCGCTTTTGCTGATCCTTCTCGGCTTGATGATCGTGTCCCTGGCAGCCACCTTGTCGCGCGGTTCCTGGCTTGCCTTGCCCCTTGTGTTCCTGACTCTCATTGCGCTGAGCCGCCACCGGCTGCTCATCGTGATCCCGCTGGTCATCGTACTCGCCTTCTTGCCCTACCTGCTTCCCAAGGGCGTCACCGACCGGGTCAACTACACCTTCAATCAGCCTGAAAACGACGAACAGCTCAAGATCGGGCGGGTTAAGGTCGACTCGTCGACATCGGCCCGCCTGATCTCCTGGAAGGTGATCCTCACGGAGGACTTCGTTCATCACCCGATCATCGGCTGGGGCGTGACGGGCCATTCCTTCGTTGACGCCCAGATCCCGAGGGTCCTCGTCGAAACGGGGCTGCTGGGTCTGACGGCTTTCTTCGCCCTCATCGCGCTCCTCTTCCGGCATGGTCTGCGGGCGCTCCGCGCGAGCCGGGATCCCCTCTTCGAGGCGATCTCTTTGGGTTATCTTGCCGGTCTCGCAGGACTTCTCGTCCACAGCGTCGGCGCCAACACCTTCATCATCGTGCGGATCATGGAACCCTTCTGGTTCCTGACGGCCCTGGTCGTCATGATCCCGAAGTTCGAAGGCGTCGACGGAGTCCCGGAACGCGGCTGGGGCCGCTAGATCACGCGTCTCCGGCCGGTGTACGCCCGGGTGCGCCCCTGATCAGGAACGGACAGCGCATGAACCCAAACCGCAAGGAATCGATCTTCAGGCAAGTTCTTCTCAGCGGACTCTGGACGCTGGGTCTGCGTCTCTCCAGCCGGGCGCTGGGTTTCGTGCGCACGATCGTGCTCGCGCGGCTCCTGTTTCCGGCCGATTTTGGACTCATCGCCATGGCGATGGTCGTCGTGACGGGATTGGACAGCGTCAGTCAGACAGGATTTCCGCAGGCGCTGATCCAGAAAAAACGGGGGGCCGAGCAATGCCTCGACACCGCCTGGGCGGTTGCCCTGGTCCGGAGTTGCGTCCTGTGCTTCCTGCTCGTGCTGTGCGCGCCCTTCGTGTCGGATTTCTTCGCTTCGCCTCGGCTCACTGGCATCATCCGGGTCGTCTCCCTGTCGGTTCTTCTCAGTGGGTTCGCTAATATCGGCATTGTCTTTTTTCAGAAAGATCTTGAATTCCGTAAGCAGTTCAACTTCGAGTGGTGGGCCTCGGTGCTGGAATTCGCGCTGACCGTCTGGCTCGCCTGGACCCTGAGGGACGTCTGGGCGCTTGTCTGGGGAGGGCTAGCGGGAAATCTCATGCGGGTTGCCCTGTCCTACGTACTGCATCCCTACCGGCCCGCCTTCCGGTTTCATCCGGAGAGCTTTCGCGAGTTGATGAGCTTCGGCAAATGGGTCACGGGGTACACCGTTCTGCTCTTCGCCGCATACCAGATGGACAACATCCTCATCGGCAGGCTGCTCGGTGCCGAGGAACTCGGCTTTTACCAGATGGCCTACCTGACGGCGGTGATCCCCTCGTCGGAGGTGGCCATTGCCTTTTCCATGGTATTGTTTCCATCGTTTTCGATGCTCCAGGGCCAGCCTGTCCGCCTGAGGGAATCCTTCGAAAAGGTTCTCCAGGTCTCTTCGATGGTCTGCATGCCCATCGCGTTCGGAATTTGTGCCGTGGCTCCCGAGTTCGTCCGCATTGTCCTCGGAGAGCGGTGGCTGGGGATCGCCATGGTCATGCAGGCGCTGAGCATCATGGGGATCGCCAAGGCCCTGGAGGGCCCCATGAATTCCCTGATGATGGCCGTGGGACGGCCGGGGATCGTGACGGGTCTCTCAGCGATTCAACTGGCGGTCCTGGTCGCGGCGCTTTACCCGTGCATCTCGCGGTGGGGGCTGCACGGAGCCGCCGTCACGATGGCGGGAACGGGTCTCGTCGCCGTGGTCGCTGCTCTCCGAGCGTCCTGCCGGGTCACGCAGATTCAGCCCGTTCGCGTCGCGACGCTGGTCGCCGTTCCGCTTGTCGCCTCGGCTGCGATGGCCGCAGCCGTGACGGCGCTGAAACACGTGGCCACGCCCTCGAGTCTCGTCGCGTTCCTGTCGCTCGTTGCAGCGGGAGTCGTCCTGTATGGAGCCTTCCTGCTTCTCACCGACGCCGCGGTCACAGCCGGCAGCTACAGGCGGCTTCTTATCGCGCTGGCGGGAGGGCTGCTGCATTCGGAGGCCCGCGGCGCCGATCCTGCGCCCCCGATGGTCGGCGAGGCCGCAGCGGTCCTGTCTGCGGAGAAGCGTCCGCGGTGATTACGGGATGCCCGCGGGCATCACCGGTGTTGCCTGAAGACGACCCCTTCCATTTCCTCGCCGCGCTCCCGGCCGGCCAGGCAGAGCAGACGCTCCATCAGCATGAAGAAGGCTCTTCCCCGTTCTCGCCTTCCGTGGCAGACCGGAGTCGTGCCATTGCGGCGGATCCGGACGCTGTCATCGTAGATCCCACCGGCAAGGGTGGGCCGCGTGGTCATGCGGAAGGAATGAAGCCGGGACGCGTGAAGCATGGCCCGCAGGGACTGCGGGGAAAAGACAAAGGGGTGCCTGGGCGGCTCCAGACCTCGCCAGTCCTTTCCGAACCACTGGTGTCCGAGGCTTTCCGCGTTGGGCGTGTAGATGACGAGCCTCCCGCCGGGCCGCAGCACGCGGCGGCACTCCCTCAGAAGGCCGGCAGGATCGTCGGTGTGCTCCAGGACGTGATTGAGGGTAATCTGGTCGACGATGCCGTCGGCCAGTCTCGCCTCTTCGAGGCGGCCGGTGAAGACGGCGATCCCGCGCGCGCGGGCCAGCCCCGAAGCGATGGAGTCCGGTTCGATCCCGAGCACATTCCATCCGAGCGCCTTCATGCGCACTAGGAAGTCTCCCCGGCCGCACCCCACATCGACGAGCAGATTGTCGGGGCGATCGGAGAATACGGGGAATCGTTCTGCAAGATCGTCATAGGGGGCCCGGAGGCGAAGGAATCGCACTCGGGCCAGCCAGGCGCCCAGGAGACAGAACCGGTGGTCGCAATGGCCGTTCCGGTAGCCGAAGTGGCCGCAGAGGATTGCGGTGCGCAAGGTGTCCCGGAAACTTCCGAAACGGCGCCCGGGAGAATGCGACGGCGCTTCCGAGGATGGCGCGTGGGTGTAGTAATGCTCGTAGCTGATGAGTCGTACCCTCTCATCGGGTCGGTTTTCGAGCCAGATCAGGCGGCAACGGGGGCACCGGCTGAAATGGTACTGTCCCGGGGCGCCGTAGATGGCGTCCGTCAGGCCCCGGTAAAGGGGGAGTCCTTGCTCCCTGCAGATCGGACAAACTTCGAGATGTTCCATCGCCGCTGTCTCCTCCGGCCCTTTGGGGTCGGCCGCCAGGCTGCCCCGGCTCTGTTGAAGAGAAAAGCGTACAAGAATCGTTCCGGCGCGGCAGGGACCAAGCCGCGTGCGGCGCACGCTCGCGGGGACCGCCGGGTGCAAAGGACGGACATAACCGGCCGCTCTGGTGAGGTTTTTGCATTTCCACATTCCGTGACCGGGAAATGGGACATCACGGCGGATCCGCGCGTGTCGATCATCCTGCCCTACTACGAGGGGCCGCGGTGGATCGGCCGTTCCGCGGCCAGTGCTCTGGGTCAGCAGGGGATTCCATTTGAACTCATCCTTGTCGACGACGGATCGACAGAACCTGCCGAACCGCACGTTCACGGTCTGCGCGACGATCGGCTCCGGTGCCTTCGCATCGATCACGCGGGCAAGGGCGCTGCGCTCAATGCGGGTGCCGCCCGGGCCAGAGCCGACCTGCTGTGTTTCATCGACCAGGACGACATCATGCTTCCCGGCCGGTTGGAGCGGCAGGTCCGGGCCATGTGCTCGAACCGCTTCGTCGATGCCGTCTATTCGGATTACGAGCGAGTTCATGACGACGGTCGGTTCATCGACCGGTTCGTGAGCCGCCAGGCTTCCGGCCCCGAGTGCCTCAAGGCCATGGCGACGGACCTCGCGCTCGTGACCATGCAGACGATCATGATCCGCAGGGAGGCCTTTTTCCGCATCGGCGGCTTTTCTGAAGACCCCTTGCTGACGGGCCTCGACGACGCAGAATTCTTCACGAGGCTTTTCGTGTCCGGTGCGGCCCTTCACTACGAACCGGGGGCAGTTCAGCAATGGGTCCGGCACGACCGCAACTACTCGCAGAGCGAGCAGTTCCAGGAAGCCCGGCTTGTTCTTCTCGAACATCTGCGCAGGCTGGCCGGCAGGCATCGGGAGGTCAGGGACATCCTCGGGCGCTTCACCCACGACGTGCACTACATGAGAGGCATCTACTTTCTGGAAAACGACAGGCGAAGGGAGGCGCTCCCTGAGTTCCGGCGGGCCCTCCGGAGCTACCCCTTCTTTCCCAACACGTACTACCTGTTCCTGAAGTCCTGGCTGTCGAGCCTCGAGCCCGCTTCGGGGGAACGGACCGGCGTGTCACGGGTCCGAAAAAAACCGTCGCGCCATTCATGACGATGAGGATCCTGCTGAGCGGATACCATAACCCGCACTACTGGACGGTGACGGAATACATCGAACGGGCCATTCGCGCCCTCGGGCACGAGCTTGTGGTCTTCGACGACGGCACGTGTCGCATCCCGGGCCGATTCCGAGAGTGCAACCGGTGGTTCGAACGCGCGGACCGCTCCTGGCTCAACCGTCGCCTGCAGGCCAGGGCGGGTTCGGTCCGGCCGGAAGTGCTGATCGTGCTGGGCGGCGAACTCGTCGATCCGAAAACGATTCATCGCGCCAGGACGGGGGGGGCGGTCGCCTTGCTGTGGACCATCGACGCTCCATGGAATTTCGAATCCATCCTTCGGGCGGCCCCGGCGTACGATCGCATCTTCTGCCAAGGCACGGAGGCTGTCGAGATCCTGTGCGGATCTGGCATCGCCGGGGTCCGGTGGCTCCCCATGGCCTGCGACCCAGAAAGCCACCGCCGTCGCCCCGGTGGGGCGGAGGGAGGCCGGGGGCACGACGTCGTGTTCGTGGGGTCCCACTACCCGGTGAGAGAGCAGCTCTTTGCCGGGCTTGCCGGCAGTGACTTTGCCATATGGGGGCCGGGTTGGGAACAGCTTCCGATGACCTCGCCGCTGAGGATGCATCTGAAAGGGGCTCATACGGCGCCGGCGGCATGGACGCGGATCTATCACGCTTCAAAGATCGTCCTGGCCGCGCACTACCGCGATCCCCGGGGCCGGATACCCTGCCATCAGGCGAGCCCCCGGGTTTTCGAGGCCATGGCCTGCGGGTCTTTCGTCCTGTCCGATCGCCAGCGGGATGTGCTTGCCCTGTTTCGAGAGGGTGAGCACCTGGCCTGCTTCGGTGATGCCGCGGAGCTGGCGGAGAAGGTCCGCCATTACGTCGGCAACCCCGGCGAGCGGGAGCACATCGCGCGGCGGGGTCAGGATGCGGTCCTGCGAGATCACACCTACGTAGGCCGGCTCCGGGAACTCCTCGAAGAAGCCGAGCGATGCGGGCGGGGTGGTATCGCGGCGGGAGCGGCGTCATGAAACTGATCGTTACCGTGGACACCGAGGCGGACAACCAGTGGGACTACGACGGGAAGGTCAGCCTCTCCAACCTGCGTTGCCTGCCCCGCTTTCAAGCCCTGTGCGAGCGGTTTCGGTTCCCTGCGACATATCTGCTGGCCTCGGAGGTTCTGCAGGACCTCGAGACCGTGCAGCAGTTGCACTGCTGGCAGCGAGAGGGGGTTGCCGAAGTGGGGGCACACCTGGAGCCATGGACGACACCGCCCTTCATGGCAATCGAGAGGGAAAACCCTGCGCTGCAAATGTTCCCGTCGGAACTGCCTGCGCCCTGGTTTGAACGGAAGCTGCGAACTCTCACGCAAGACATTGCGACGCGCTTCGGGTTGCCGCCGCGAAGTTTCCGCGCGGCGCGCTGGGGTTTCAGCGCCCCCATGGTCGGCATTCTGGCCCGGCAGGGGTACCGGGTCGACTGCTCGATTACGCCGAAGACGTCGTGGACGGCGGAACGAGGAGGTTCCTCTTCGAAGGGGCCCGATTACAGGCGCGCACAGGCGGCGCCCTATTGGCTCTCGGGGAAGGACGTGTGCCTACCCGGCGACTCGGGGCTTCTGGAAGCGCCCATGACCGTCCTCTACACGGGACCGCTGGTTCGCGAGAGATCCAGGGCGGCGCGGCGCTTTTCCCTGCTGCCGGAGTCTTCCGCAAAGCGGCTCCTCAACCGGATCGTATTCCGGAAGAAGTGGCTCCGCATCAGCCCGGAGAGCCGCCACGAGGACTGGCGGGCGATCCACCGCGCAGCGGTGCGCAACGGTATCGATGTGCTGGAATTCATGATCCACTCCTCCGAGCTTGCCCCGGGGACAAGCCCGCTGACGCCGACGGAAAAAGAGGCGGAAGGTGTGTTCCGGCACCTGGAGGAGATGTTCGGCGAGTACAGGGGTCTCGGCGTGGAAGGCTGCACGCTGGGCGCACTGGCCGTTGCGGAACAGGAATCCCGGCTCAGGGGTAGGGGGGAAGAGGATCCGGGGGCTGCATGCGGCTCGAAGATGGGAACAGCCGAGGGCGGGCGGGTACGATGAAGGGCGGGCGCATGAAAATTCTGTTTTCCGGGTACCACAACCCTCACTACGAGACGGTTACGGAGTATATGGAGCGGGCGCTGCGGGCGCTCGGCCACGAGGTAATTGTCTACGACGACCGCCGGCACGTCATTCCCGGCCGCATCCGAAGCCGCGTCGGCTGGCTCCATCGGCTCGACCTCGCCTGCATCAACCGCCGGCTCGCTGAGGCGGCCCGGCGGGGTGCAGTGGACGCCGTCGTGGTGACAGGGGGCGATCGCATCCTTCCGGAAACCGTCGACCGGATCCGCGCCATGGGAATCGTCACGGCGCTGTGGACCACGGACCCGCCGAAGGGACACGTGCCCCACCTGAAGGTCGCCCCGCGCTACGACCACATCTTCTGCCAGGGCTCGGAATTCGTCGAGCTGCTGCGCGAAACCGGCACCGACAGGGCGCGATGGCTGCCCGTAGGCTGCGAGCCAGCAAGCCATCACCCCATCGAGCTGACGGAGGAGGAACGGCGCCTATGGGGCAGCGACGTCGTCTTCGTCGGCTCCCACTACCCAGAGAGGGAGGCCCTGTTCGAGGCGCTGGCGGATTTCGATCTTGCCCTGTGGGGGCCGGGCTGGGGGAATCTCCGCGATGGCTCCCCCCTCCAGGGCCGGATCCGCAAGGCCCACACGGTCCCGTCCGACTGGCTCCGGATCTACAGTGCCAGCCGAATCGTGCTGGCCACGCACTACCGGGATCCCGGCGGGCGCTACGCCGTGCACCAGGCGAGCCCCCGTGTCTTCGAGGTCATGGCCTGCGGGGCCTTCCTGGTGACGGACCGGCAGCGCGACACGTTCAGCCTCTTCCAGGACGGGAGGCATCTCGTCGGTTTCGACGACGCGGACGACCTGCGTAGGAAGATCCGCCACTATCTTGATCGCCCGCGGGAAAGACGGGCGATCGCCGAAAGGGGTCGTGCGGAGGTCCTTGCACGCCACACCTACGTTCACCGTCTCACAGAACTGGTTGCGGCGATCAACGGGCAGGGTCATGGCAGAGCCTGAGAGACAGAAGCGAGTCCTTCACATCGTGGAGGACCTGAAGATGGGCGGCCTGGAGCGTGTTATCCAGACGATCGTGCTCGGTATCGACCCGCGGCGGTACGCCGCGGAGGTCTGGTGCCTGGCCCGGGGCGGAGTCATTGCCGAGGAGCTCCTCGGCGCCGGGGTGCCTGTAAAGACCCTCGGGCTCACGTCCTACTACAACCCGGCCCGGGTCGGAGACCTGGCCCGGGTCTTCGAACGCGAGAGGTTCGACATCGTTCACACGCACGGCTACTTTGCGGGCACCTTCGCGCGGCTGGCGCTCATGCTGGCGCGGGGGCCCGCCGTCGTCCATCACCTCCACACGACCGACCTGAACTTCAAGGCCCGGAACCGGAGGATCGAGTCGCTCCTGTCTCTCTGCTCCGACCGGGTCATCTGTGTCTCGCGGGCCGTGAGCCAATTCGCCATGGAGAGCCTCGGGGTGCACCCCCGGAAAATCGAAGTCGTCTACAACACGGCTTTTGCCGACTCAGGGCAGCGCGCCGCTCCGCGCGAGGAGGGACAGGATATCCTCTCGCGGTTGTCGCCGGGGGATTTCGTGATCCTGTCGGTCGCCTCACTGACCCGGAACAAGGGGCACGACGTCCTGCTGCTGGCCATGAGAGAACTTGCTCTGCGCCATGGCAGCGTCAAGAGTATCCTTGTCGGCGAGGGGCCGGAGCGGCGATTTCTGGAGTCGAGGATCAGCGAGCTGGGCCTCGGCGGATGCGTTCTGCTGGCAGGCATGCGGCAGAACATCCTGCCGTTCCTCGAGCGCGCCGATGTCCTGGTCCTGTGCACGGTCGCCCGTGAAGGGTTGAGTGTCGCCCTGATCGAAGGGGCGGCGGCGGGGCTGCCCCTGGTCGGATCCGACCTCGGCGGGATTCCCGAGGTCGTCGAACACGAGGCGAACGGCTTTCTCTTCAGGCCGGGCGGTTCTCGGGAACTCGCCCATGCCCTGGAGCGGCTTATCGCCGCCCCCGGGATGCGCCGTTGCATGGGGCAGAGAAGCCGGATCCTTTACGACAACCGCTTCTCGCGGCAGGTCATGATCGGACGGATCGAGCGGATGTACGACGACGTTCTGCAGGGGAGAGCCAATGCGATCTGAACCGATCCGGGTCCTGTACTTTTCGAGCTTTGCCAACTTCCGCTATGGCGGGCAGCGGAGCCTCTACCACCTGGTCTGCAATCTTGGTCGGACGGCCTTCATTCCGCACGTCATCGTCCCGGCCGAGGGGGAGTTGGCCGAGAGGCTGCGCGCCCGGGGGGTTGCGGTCAGCCCGCTCGACCTGCCGAAGGCTGAGCCCGGCAGGGCCCTTGTCTGCGGGCGCGCCGTGCGGCGCATACATTCGATCCTCCGCGAAGGAGACTTCGATCTCGTCCACACCGACGGGCCGCGAAACACCCTCTACGCAGGCCTTGCGGCATCCCTTGAAGGGATCCCCCTGGTCTGGCACATCCGCTCCTCCGATCGGGACCGTTATGATCGTCTGCTCTGCAGACTCTGCTCCAGGCTCATTCTCGTGGCCGACGCGCTGCGCGAACGATTCGATTTCGCGGCGGCCCGCGGGAAGTGCCTCACGATTCACAACGGCGTCGACCTGGAAGAATTTCGACCCCATGGCGTGCCGTCTCCCCCGGCGGGGCTTGAACGGAGAGGTGCTGAAGTGGTCCTTGCCTGCGCAGCACGGGTTGAACCCCAGAAGGGCCAGGACCGCCTCGTGGAAGCCCTGGGAAGGCTCGGGAAGGGCCGTCGAACCTTGGGACTGCTGCTATGCGGGGAGATCGCCGACGAGGGATACAGATGGCGCTGCGAAGAGACCGCTCGGCGTCACGGTGTTGCCGACCGGGTGCAGTTTCTCGGTCACCGCCCGGATATTGCCGGGGTCCTGTCTGCGGCCGACCTCGTCGTGCTGCCGTCCCTTTCCGGCGAGGCGTTCCCGAGAGTGGTCATCGAGGCCATGGCCCTCGGCAAGCCCGTCGTGGCCACTGACGTGGGCGGTACCCGGGAAGCCATCGACGAGGGCGTGACGGGATATATCGTCCCGCCCGGAGACTCCGGAGCCCTTGCCGAACGGATCGAGCGGCTTGCTGCAAGCGATGCGCTGCGGGCATCCATGGGAAAAACGGCCAGGCACCGAGCTGAGAAGTTCTTTAGCATCGAGGCCAATGTGCGGACCACGGAGAAGCTTTACCGGGAAATGATGAACGGCGACCGCGCCGGATACGGCCACCGCAAAGGGAGGTAATGTATGATGAAACCGGAGTCCGTGAAACTCTACCTGGATCTGCTGAAAAAGACTCTGTCCTACAGTCTCTGGCAGGAGCCGCCGGTCCCCATCACCCTGTTCAACGAGACGCGGAGCCTGTTCAAGCGGGCAGCCGTTCTCATGCTGTCACGGGCGCTCGCGACGCGAGACCTTGTCGTCATGAAGCGAAGACACCTTACCGATTACCAGAGAAGCAACGGGCAGATCTGGCCCCTTTACGCCGACACCATGATCGGGATGAGGCGCCTCGATCAGCTTCAGTCGGCCGTGGAGACGGTCCTGGCCGAGGGAATCGAGGGGGATTTCATCGAGACGGGTGTCTGGAGGGGAGGGGCCTGCATCTTCATGCGCGCCGCTCTGGCGGCCTACGGGGACGAAGACCGGAGCGTTTTCGTTGCTGATTCATTCGCGGGTCTGCCCGAGCCGGACTCCCGGGCCTGTCCAGCGGACCGCGATTCCATCTTTCACCGGATCCCGTATCTCGCAGTGTCCCGGGAGGAGGTGGAGAGGAATTTCGCGAAGTACGGTCTCCTCGATGACCGGGTGATCTTCCTGCAGGGGTGGTTCAGGGACACGCTCCCGACGGCACCGATCGGCAAGCTGGCCATCCTGCGGCTCGACGGCGATATGTATGGATCGACGATGGATGCGCTGGAGAATCTCTATCCGAAGCTCTCGCCGGGAGGGTTCTGCATCATCGACGACTTTTTCCTGGGACCCTGCCGCCTGGCCGTGGAAGAGTACCGGTTGGCCCACGGCATCGATGAGGAGATCAGGATCATCGATTCCTGCAGCGCCTACTGGAGAAAAACTGTGGAGGAGTGACGAGCGGAGCATGAAGGCCAGGCAACACATCAAGAACCTCTACCTGCAGTCCCGCGGGGTCGTTCTCCGAGCGAGGCCCATCACCGGCGGGGCGGATCCTGCCCCGCTTGTGCCCATCGAAGCCGTACGGCGTATTCTCTTCATCCGGCTCGACCGGGTCGGCGATGTCGTCCTGTCGACGCCTGCGATCGAGGTGCTCAAAAAGCGCTTCCCTCTTGCCGAACTCACGGTGCTGGCGCGGCCGCAGACAGTGGCCCTTCTCGAGAACAACCCGGACGTGGACCGTTGCGTGGTGTTGGGCCCCGGGGCATCCCCGGCCGAAAGGGTCCGGATCCTCGGGGGGCTGCGCCGCCGCCGGTTCGACCTCGCCGTGGACCCCTGCCTCGACTGGGAGCTTGCACCGGCCCTAGTCGCGTGGGCCAGCGGGGCGCGGGTGCGGGTCGGATACCCATGCGGGGGGAGGGAGGCCTTTTTCACGGCGACTGCTGAACTCCCCGAAGGGAGCACCCACATGGTCGATGTGATCCTGGGAGCGCTCAAACCCTTGGGCATCGACGGGTTGGCACCGCAGCCCCGTGTGTACCTTTCGCAGGATGAACGGGACCGGGCATCGGGCTGGATCGCAGAACGGTGCAGTATTGGAAAGCCGCTCGTAGGGATCCACCCCGGGGCCCACTACGAAACCCAGCGCTGGCCGGCGGAACATTATGCGACTCTCGCCGGAAGGCTGCGAGCGCGCTTTGACGTGATCCTCTTCGGCGGTCCGACGGACGCGGGTCTCGTGGAGCGAATCCGCTCCGGGATCCCCGGGGGCGTGCTCACGGTGATCACGCCCGACCTCCGACGGTTTGCGGCCCTCCTGTCGTGCTGCTGCATGCTCGTGTGCAACAACTCGGGGCCCCTCCACGTAGCCTGCGCCCTAGGCATCCCCACGCTTTCCTTCATGGGTCCCACAGATCCCTGTCGCTGGTACCCCCTTGGCAACGGCCACACGGTACTCCGGCTCGACGATCTGCCCTGCATCGGATGCAATGACGGAACATGCCGCAGGGGAACACACGACTGTATGCGCGGAATCCAGCCGGAACGGGTCATGGATGTTCTTGCCGGGAGCGTGCCGGCTTGAGAAGCCGCGGAACCGGACCGGGGAGGAAAGGGGGCATTGATCATGGAGCAACGGTTTGGACCCTCATGCGTCCAGGCGAGGAGCCAGAAAACGCTTTCGGGCGCGGCCCTCTGGACGCTTATCGCCCGGGGTGACTTCTTCCCCATCACGGCGATGGTCCAGGCTTGCAGCTTCCTCCTGATGAGACCGCTCTACTCGTCTCTGCTGAAGACGGACAGTCCGTCTTACCTCGGCATCGCGCAAGGTTACGCGGAGGGCCGCTGGTACGATGCGATCAACCCCTACTGGCCTCCCTTGGTCTCCTGGCTTGCGGCACCCCTGATCCGGGCAGGCGCAGATCCCCTCGATGCGCTGCACGCCCTTGCCTTGGCAACGGGTCTAGCCGGGTTGACGGCGTGCCGAGGGCTGTTGACAGATTGCGGGATCCCGATGGACATCCGTGGTTGGCTTCTCCTGGGGCTGATTCCTGTGTTTCTCGCGTTTTCACTGACCAACCCCAACCCGGATCTGCTGGTGGCCGTCTTGCTCCTTTTTTACATGCGGCTTCTGCTTTCGCCGCGCTGCACGGAGGATCCGAGGTTCGGACTCGCCTGCGGGGTGCTGGGTGCTGCGGCCTACCTGGCCAAGACCTACGCCTTCCTGTTTTTCCTGGTGCACTTCCCGCTTGTGATCCTTTGCCGCCATGCGGCCGAACGCGACCTCCTGAGGCGTAGAACCCTGCGACGATCCCTTGGGCTGGGGCTGGCGGCCTTTCTGCTGCTTTCGTCGGCCTGGATGGCGGCTCTCTGCGGGAAATACGGGCGGCTGACCTTGGGAGACGCGGGGGCTTACAATTACATGCTGGTTTACAACGATTCCGGGCACAAACCCTGGGAGGGGTTGACTGAGCCACCGCATGCCCGCTCCCTGAGTGCTTGGGATGATCCCCTGCGCCTGGCGCAGCAGCGCGCAAGCCGGTCAGCCGGGCCGCCCGGCATCCGGGAGACGGCGGAGCGCATCGGCCGGAACGCTGTGGCAACCCTCGCGGCCTACCAGGCAGGTTCCGTCTTCTCCACGGCGATCCTCGCGGGCGCAGCGGTCGGACTGGCCGGGCTTTCCTTTCGCGCGTTGCTGGCGAATGCGCACTTTCACATGTTGCTGGCCCTGCTGCTCCTGCCCGCAGGTTACTGGATGCTCCTCGTGGACCGGCGCTACCTTTATTTCGGCATCCTGCTGATCTATGCGCTGGGGGGGAGCCTTGTCATGCACACATCGTCCTGGTCGGCGATGCAGAAAAAGGCCGCCGTGATCCTTCTGTGCCTGTCATTTGCCTTTGTGCCGCTGCGGGATCTGCGAGCCAACGCGGGGTTCAACGAAGACGTCCCCCGCATAGCCTCCGTACTTGCCGATGCGGGAGTCCGGGGGCGCATCGCAGCGGATGTCGATTACGACCGGTCCCTGCATACGGCGTATTTCCTGTCGGGCGGGAAGGAAGGGGTGACTTTCCTCGGCATCCCGCGTCCGGACATGGATGGCAACCAGGTGCATGCCGACCTGTTGCGGCATCGCTGCGATTACTTCCTCTGCTGGGGCGGGGGAACCTGTCCGCCGGCACGGGATCTTCGTTCGCTGGAGGTTGCCGGTCTCGAGGGTCTCCGAATCTACCGCGTTCGCTGATACACGATCACGGTACCGCATGTTTCTTGCAAAGACCGAGAGAGATCAGGACGACGAGAAGGAGGGACGAGGATGGATATGCTGTTGCGGGGCCGTGAGGAAGATGCTCGGGAACCCGGCGTCCTGCGGCCGGTCCGTGGATCGGCGCCGAATTCCTGCCGGCTCTGCGGGTATGTGCTGCACCGGCCCGTCCTGCCCGGCGGCCGCTTCGGCTATGTCCGCTGCGAACATTGCGGCCTGCTCGTCGTGCACCCGTTCCCCGAGACCGCGGATCTGCTTTCCTGCTATGACGATCGGGCCCACTCACCTGTTCATCCGGCTGACGATCCGAGCCGCGAACTCCCCGTTCATCGGGTCCGCTTCGACGAGGAACTTGACCGGATCGAGTGGTTCGCCCGGAGGGGAAGGATCCTCGATATCGGCTGTGCCTGGGGGTTTTTCCTCGATCGGTGCAAACGGCGGGGTTGGGAGGCGCAGGGCGTGGAATTGTCGTCCGTTGAAGCGCGTTACGCCCGACAGCGCTTCGGAGTCGAGGTCTTCACCGGACCGCTCGGGGACGCCGGGTTCCCCGATCGGCATTTTGACGTGGTGACGCTCTGGCACGTCTTCGAGCACATTCCCGCCCCCCTGGCGACCCTTGTCGAAATCCGCAGAATCCTCAAACCGGACGGGCTGACCGTTATTGCCGTTCCGACCCCGATCAGCGCGCCGGACTATGTCTTCCAGGCTGTTCCCCTTCATTTGTTCTATTTCAACGAGACGACACTCGCCAGGGCTCTTCGGCAGTCGGGATTCCGACCGATCCAGACACGCAAAGGAGGCGGAACGGGAGGGGCGGCCCTGATGAAGAAAGCGGGCATACGCGACCCCCGAAGCTTGATTGCCCGTCACGTGAACCTGTTGTGGCCGCTGAAAAGAATTCTCCAGCACGTGCGCTCCGCCGTCAACCTGCACAAGGAAATCACCGTCTACGCCGTACCGGAAAGCGGATCCTGAGCCTGCGCCGCCTCGGCGATCCGAACCGCCTGTGGTATGTTTCTTGCTCAAAACTGTTGAGATTGACGGAATATTCGCGGAAAGGTCAGGAACCCTTTGCGGCCCATGCCAGTGCAACGGGAATGTATCCTCATCGTACTCGTCGCCGGGATCGGCGACCTGATCCTCGCCTCGAAGGGTATCCGCGCGATCCGGAACGGATACCCGGAGGCGGAGATCCACCTGCTCACCAGCACCGATGCGGCGCCGCTCGCCCGGCACTACCCCTATGTCGACCGAGTATGGCCGTTCCCGATCCGTGAGCTCCGCGGGGACAAGGCGTATGCCCTTGCCATGCTGGGTCTCATCCGCCGGCTTCGTCATTTCCGATTTCGGGCAGCGGTGAATCTCTACAGCGTCGAATCTGTCGCCGGGGCCCTCAAGATGGGGCTGCTGTTCCAGGCGATCCGGGCACGGCATCGCGCCGGCCATGACCAGCACGGCTTCGGCCTTTTTCTCACGGAACGGATCGCGCGGGGAACCTTTGCAGACTGTCATTTTGCCGAGGCCATCCTGAAGGTGGCCGTGGCGGCCGGTGGGGTTCCCGACGACGCGGGGGTCGATGTTTTTTGGGATCGTGCCGTCGAGTGCCGCTGGGAAGGGTTCTTCTCGGATCTTCCCCAGGGATCGGGCAACCCTATCGTGGGCATCAACCCGGGAAGCGATCAATTGCTCAAGCGATGGGATCCCGGGCGGTACAGTCGCGTGGCAGACCGGCTCATCGAGAGCGAGGGGGCCAGAATCATCCTCCTGGGCGGCCCTTCTGAGACGGGAGTTGCCGGTGCCGTCGAGCGGGGGATGCGCTACCCGGTCGTCAACCTGTCGGGGAAGCTGAGCCTCGATGACCTGGTCTACGTCATCAGCCGTCTGAACCTGCTTGTGACCAACGACAGCGGGCCCATGCACATCGGTGCCGCGGCCGGCACGCCATTGGTGGCGCTGTTCGGGCCCACCCTGCCCGGACAGTTCGGTCCCTGCGCCCCGCCCGCAGGCAGCAGGCTCATCTGGCGCGAAATCGATTGTCGCCCCTGCCCGCAGGGCGGCTGCCCGCAACCGCGCTGCATGGACATGATCACGGCCGAGGAGGTCCTTGAAGGCTGCCGCAGCCTGCTTGAGACCCGGCCGCACAGGAAAGAGATCATCACAGTCAGGGGGCATTCATGAGCACGAGCAGCCCGGCCGTCCGTGCCGGTTTCGAGCGGACCTTCATCGAACTGCCGATGAAAGCGGTGTCCTACCTGGCGTGCCGAAATGCGATCCGGCAGCTCCGGGGAGCCCCGGGCTTCGAGACCGCCCTGACGAAAGTCTTCTCCCCGGCCATGCGGTTCATCCGGCCTCTGCAAAGCCGGTTGGAGCTCGAGGCGTTGCTCGGGGAAGTCCGGCGGCTCAACCCATCGACGGTGGTGGAGATCGGCACGGCCTCCGGGGGGACGCTCTTCATGCTGACCCGGGCCGCTTCCGCCGATGCGGTGCTCGTCAGCATCGACCTTCCCGGGGGGGGGTTCGGGGGCGGTTACCCGGTGTGGCGGATCCCTCTGTACCGATCCTTTGCCAGGCCCGGCCAGCGGATCCACCTGCTGCGCAGGGACTCGCACGACCCGTCCACCCTGAAGGCACTGCTGGATGTTCTCGGGGGCCGGAAGGTCGATTTCCTGTTCATCGACGGGGACCACAGCTACGACGGGGTCAAAAGGGATTTCGAGATCTACCGGACGCTCGTCCGTCCCGGTGGCATGATCGGCTTGCACGACATCGTGCCCCATTCCGCCGAGAGCGGCTGCGAGGTAAACCGGTTCTGGAACGAGATCCGCGGCTCCTTTGATTCTGTCGAGCTCGTGGAAGACCGGCGGTCTCAATTCGGCGGAATTGGCCTGATCCGGCCGTATCAACCTGCAACGCATTGACACAACGCCAGGGGCCGCCGCGTGATGATCACCGCCGTCATCGTCACCTTCAACAATCCCGCGATGCTCCGGGATCTCTTGAGGGACCTTCAGGGTCAGAGCCTCGTGCCGGAGCGCATCATCGTGGTGGACAACTCAACCAGGCCCTGGGCGGATCGCCTTGCCGCGACGCTTCCGGGGCTCGAGACCGTGAGGATGGCGGCCAACGAGGGGTCCGCCGGCGGCTTCCATGCAGGATTGCAACGGGCTCTGGAAGGGAGGGGCGATGCCATTCTGACCCTCGACGACGACGTACGGATGCCCGTCGATGCGCTGGAGACCCTCTGCCGGGGTCTCCGGGATCTCGAGGCGAGTGAAGGTTGCGTGGGCGCCGTGCGTGCAGTCGGCCCGGACCATCCCGATGCCGGCCCCACCCCGATTGCGTGTTTCGCCTGGCGGGGGACGCTCATGAGGGCCGAGGCCGTGAGGCAGGCGGGGCTTCCCCGGACGGAATACTTTCTATATGCCGACGACGCGGAGTACTCGCTGCGCATGGCCGCTCGGGGCTGGCGCTTTTTCTGGGTCCCGGGGAGTCTGATCGTGGAGGCGCGGAAGGACGACAAACAGCGGATACGTGTCTTCGGCCGCGAGGTGTCTTGCTATGCCGAGGCGTACCGGTTCTACTACGCCGTGCGAAACTCCGTTCATGCTTACCGCTTGCACGGGCGACGGGCTGAACTGCGACGCACCTTGGCCTATGCCGCGAAGATGGCCCTCCTGCTGTCATTCGTCCGCGGGAGCGAGAGCGGAAGGGTGCAGGCGATCCTGCGAGGCTTGCACGACGGTTTCCGGTCGAGACTCGGCAAGCGTGCGGAGTATCAGCCTGCTGCGACACTGGCCGGATCGACGCCGTGGCTCCCGGGGGCCTGATGATGAACCAGTCCGTCGAGTCCCGCCGGTGTCCCTACTGCCTGGAACAGGCCTTCCCCGGCCTCGCCGCGGGCAGGCGGCGGTTTTTCCACTGCTCGAGCTGCCGGCTCGTGTTCCGCGACGGCCTCGATGCGCCGGAAGCCGCCGCCGAGGAACGCCGTTATTACGAGGACGAGTATTACCGGGAACTGGCCTGGGATCAGCTGGAGGGCTACCGCGACGGGATCTACCGCGAGGCGCTCGACCGGATCGAGGGGCAGGAGGGGCGCCGCGGGCGGCTGCTCGACGTGGGCTGCGGCTGCGGGCTCTTCCTGCGCGAGGCGCTGAAGCGGGGCTGGGACGCGAAGGGGATCGACCCCTCCAGGGAATCGATCGAGTATCTCCACGCGACGATCGGAGATGCGGGCATCCAGGGGACCCTGGAGGACTTCGACCCGGGAACGCGGTATGACGCCGTCACGATGATCAACGTGCTCGATCACCTCGCCGAACCCTGGAAAGACGCGACGAGAGCGGCGTCTCTGCTGAGGGACGGGGGCGTGCTTTACGTGCGGGTGCCCAACGGTCCGTTTCACATGGCCCTCTGCCGGCTCCTGGCGTCCTGCGGCCTGAACGGAAGCACCGGGCGGGTCGTGGTCTTCCACAACTACGTCCTGTCCGCGGCCTGGCTGACGAGGGTTCTTTCCGACCGGGGGTTCTCACGGATCGAGATCCGCAATGCCGGCCTTTCCGGATTCAGCGGGTATCGCCGGCACACGGGGCGGACAAAGGTCCTGCATGCGTTGCGTCGGGCGGTGTGGTGCGGGGCGAAATCCGCCGAGCGTCTCAGTGCCGGCCGGCTCCTCTGGGGACCCTCCCTGGAGGTGACGGCGCGAAAAGCAGGGAAAACGGGCTGAAGGGTATGTGCGGGATCTGCGGAGTCATCACGACAAACGGCGGCGGGGTCGACGAGGCGGTCCTGCGGCGCATGACGGACGTCATGACCCACCGGGGCCCCGACGGGTCCGGCCTGTACCTGCGCCCGGGCTCCGGGCCGTCCGTGGGGCTTGGGCATCGCCGGCTCTCCATCATCGATCTGACCGAGACCGGCCGCCAGCCGCTTTCCAACGAAGACGGCACCGTGTGGCTCGTCTTCAACGGCGAGATCTACAACCACGCCGAGCTCCGCAGGGAGATGGAGGACAGGGGCCACCGCTTCCGCTCTCATACCGACAGCGAGGTCATCGTCCATCTCTACGAGGAAGAGGGGGAAGCCTGCGCGAGGCGGCTCGCGGGCATGTTCGCCTTCGCCCTCTGGGACGAAAGGACGGGGGCGCTCGTGTTGAGCCGCGACCGCATCGGCATCAAGCCCCTCGTCTACCGGCACGACGGCGGCACGCTGCTCTTCGCCTCGGAGATCCGGTCGATCCTGCAGCACCCCGGCGTGGAGAGGCGGATCGACTGGGAGGCCCTCGGGCTTTACCTCACGTTCAACTACATCCCCGCCCCCTGGAGCATCTTCCAGGGCATCCGGAAGCTCCTGCCGGGGCAGACCCTCTGCTTTCGGGGCGGGGCCCTGAGCGTGACCGAATACTGGAACATCGACCGCAGGCGTGATGCGGCTTCCGGCGAGGCGGATCGTGAGGAGCAGAAGGCGCTCCTGTTCGAGGCCCTTGACGCCGCCGTTCGGCGCCACATGGCCGCCGACGTTCCCGTGGGGGCCTTCCTCAGTGGCGGCATTGACTCGAGCATCGTCGTGGGCCTCATGGCGAGGCACTCCCCGCGGCCCGTGCAGACCTTCACGATCGGCTTTGCGGACATGCCGCTCTTCGACGAGCGCTCCTACGCCCGCGAGGCGGCCCGGTTTCACGGCACCGAGCACCGGGAGATCGCCCTAACCGCCCGCGACGTCCTGGAGGCCGTCCCCGCGGTTCTCGAGTCCTTCGACGAGCCCTTCGCCGACTCCTCCGCGCTGCCCACCTACATCGTGGCCCGCGAGACGGCGAGGAGCGTCAAGGTGGCCCTCTCGGGCGACGGCGGCGACGAGCTGTTTGCCGGTTACCGGATGTATGCCGGCGAGCGCTGGGCCTCGCTCTACCGCCTCATCCCGGGCTTCCTGCGCCGGGTCCTCATCGAGCCCCTGGCCGAAAGGCTTCCAGATTCCCGGGAGACCCTGCGGACCGACTATGCGCGCCGCATGAAGAAGTTCATCCGGGGGGCGGGGCAGCCCTTCGAGCGGCGGTTCCTGGCCTGGAATGAGATCTTCGACCGCGCCGCAAGGGAGGAACTCCTCCGTGAGCGGCCCGAGGTGCGCATGGACCTGGGCGAGGCGATTGTCCGGGACAGGCTCCGGGAGCGGGACGACGACAACATCAACCGGATGCTCTACGCCGACGTGAAGGAATCGCTTCCCGGCGACATGCTCAGGAAGGTCGACCACGCAAGCATGCTGAACTCCCTGGAGGTCCGCGTGCCCTTCCTCGACCACCGGGTCTGCGAGCTGGCCTTCTCCATCAGCGGGGACCGGAAGCTGCGCAACGGCCGGGGGAAGGTCATCCTCGTGGAGACCTTCAAGGACCTGCTGCCGCCCCTGCTGCACAACCGCCCGAAATGGGGCTTCGAAATGCCCGTCTCGGCCTGGCTGCGCAACGAGCTGGGCGGACTGATCGACGAGACGCTCGAGGCGGGGCGGCTCAGCCGCCAGGGGATCTTCGACGCCCGGGCCGTCGCGCGCCTCGTCGAGGACTTCCGCCAGCGGCGCCGGGACCCCTCCTGGCAGCTCTGGAACCTCGTGGCCTTCCAGGTCTGGCACGAAAACTACATGGTAGGAAGCGCATGAGCAGGATTCGCGTCATCCACGTCATCACCCGTTTCGACAAGGGCGGTTCCGCCGAGAACACCTGCCTCACGGCGCTCGGCCTCGACCCGGGATCCTACGAGATCCAGCTGGTCGTCGGGGCATCGGAGGAATCCGACATGGGCCCGGAAGAGCGGGCCTGTGTCGAGGAGAACCTGGCACGCCTCCGGGCCCGGGGAGTCAAAATCCTGACCCTGGCGGAACTGGTCAGGCGGGTCAGCCCCGTCAACGATCTGACCGCCCTGTTCCGCCTCTGGCGGCTCTTCCGTCGCGAACGGCCCCGGATCGTCCACACGCATACCTCCAAGGCGGGGATCGTCGGCCGCTGGGCGGCCTGGCTGGCGGGGGTGCCGGTCATCCTCCATACCCCTCACGGCCACGTCTTCTGGGGGTACTTCGGGCCCGCCGCGACCCGTTTCTTCGTGCTCCTCGAGAAGCTCTCCGCCCTGGTCACGGACCGGCTCGTGATGCTGACGGAGCAGGAGCGGATCGATCACCTTCGCGTCGGCATCGCGCCCGCGGAGATGTTCGTCACGATCCACAGCGGCGTCGACCTGGCTCCCTTCGCGGCGGCGAAGGCCGCCAGGGACGAGGCGCGCCGGAGCCTCGGCATCCCGGAAGGGTCTTTCGCCGTGGGCACCGTGGGGCGGCTCACCGCCATCAAGGGCCCCGGGGTCCTGATGGCCGCGGCGCGGCAGGTGATAGACCGCTGTCCGCAGTGCGTGTTCGTCTTCCTGGGGGCGGGCGAGATGCTCGAGCCGCTGCGGGCGCAGGCTGCGGCGCTGGGGATCGGCTCCCACATCCGCTTTCCCGGGTGGCGCCCCGACGCGGCCCGCATGACGAGCGCCTTCGACTGCTTCGCCTTTCCGTCCATCAACGAGGGGATGGGCAAGGCCCTCGTGGAGGCCATGGCCCTGGAGAAACCCGTCGTCGCAAGCCGCGTGGGCGGCCTGATCGACCTCGTCGACGACGGGGTGAGCGGGTTCCTCGTTCCGCCCGCCGACCCGCAGGCGCTGGCCGACCGGATCCTCTTCCTGCTGGAAAACCCGCAGGCGGCCCGCCGCATGGCCGCAAGGGCCGCCGCGACGGCCGGCGACTACGGGGCCGCGGCCATGGTCCGGAAAATCGAGGCCCTCTACGCCGAATTCGCCCCGCACCCGGCAGACCGCAAGGTTCCCGAGCGCTGCCTCGCCGACCGCTGATCCCCCCCGATGCCCCCGTTTCCCGCCGGGGGATCCCCGTATTTTTTTCTACTTAACGTGCCAATCTGGCAAGGGTTTTGCTCATTCAGGGGCGAAGGAGAAAATTCCTCTTCGGGGGGAGCGTCCCATGGGCCTGAAGAAAGGACCCGTCCTGCTGATGTTCGCAATCCTCCTGCCGGCGATTTTCGCGGCATGCCCCGTCGCGGCGGCCGACGCCCGGACGGAGGCCGTGCCGGTCGAACGATCCGAGGGACTGCCGGCGCGGGGGCTCATCGATCTGCGGTCGAACTTCAGCGACGGTGCGTACGACGTGGAGACCCTCGTCCGGATGGCGAAGGACAGGGGGTTCTCCGTCGTTATCATCAACGATCACGACCGGGCGGCCATGGAGTACGGCCTCGCCCCTCTTCGCAACGTCGTCAAGAAACGCGAGGAAAAGGGCTCCGTCAACCGCTGGGGCGCTTCGGCCTGGCTGCAGGCGATCCGGGAGGCGGAGAAGAAGCACCCCGACATGGTCGTCATCCCGGGCACCGAATCGGCGCCCTTCTACCACTGGACGGGCAGCCCGGTCAGGGGCGATCTCACTGCCTGGAACCACGAGCGGCGCATCCTGACGATCGGCCTGGACAGCGCCGAGGATTACCAGAGCCTTCCCGTGCTCCACAACGGATTCACGACGCGCTGGATGGGCATGGCCCTTCCGGGCATCTTCGCGTTTCTGGCGGCCCTCGCGGCGGGGGCGGTGATGATCCGCTGGAAGGGCCTTTACCGCATCGCCGGCATCGGCGTGGTCGCGGTGAGCCTTGTGTTCCTCGTCAACAGCGATCCCTTCCGCAGTTCTCCCTTTGACCCCTACAGCGGGGACCAGGGGATCGCCCCCTGGCAGCTGCTGATCGACGACGTGCACGGCAAGGGCGGTCTCACCTTCTGGAATCACGTGGAGACGCAGTCGGGCGTGCGGGACATGGGGCCCGTCAAGGTCCACACGGCCCCCCACCCCGAGGTCCTGGACGAGTCGACGCGCTACACGGGCTTTGCCGTCCTGTACGGAGACACCGTGACGGTCTCCGAGCCCGGCGGACTGTGGGACCGGGTGCTGTCGGACTACTGCCGGGGGTACCGCGAGCATCCCGCCTGGGGCATCGCCACGGCGCACTACCACCGGGAGGGCGAGGCCGGCGAGCAGCTCGGGAATTTCCAGACAGGCTTCTTTGTCGAGAAGCTCTCCCGCAGGGACGTCCTGGAGGCCCTGCGGACGGGCAAGACCTACGCCTACCGGGGTTCGTTTCCGAAATACGCCCGCCTCGACGAGTTCTCCGTCTCCCCGGCGGACGGCGGCAAGCGGGCCATCTCGGGAGAGCAGATCGTCCTGAAGGGAAACCCCGTCATCCGGATCCGGGTCTCCGGGGACGCCGAATCCCCGGCTTCCGTCAGCGTCCGGCTGATCCGCTCGGGCGAGCTCGTGAGGGTCTTCGAGGGGCCGCTGCCCCTGGAGGTCAGCTACGAGGACGAGTATTTCAGGCCCGGCGAGCGCGCCTACTACCGGATGGACATGCAGGGGCACGGGACCCTGGTGTCGAATCCCATTTTTGTCGACTACCGCATGAATCTCGAGGTGAAACAGGCCACGGGAGGATGAGCCATCCGGCCAGAGGGGCGTTGCGATGATCGTTTCCGTACACCAGCCGCAGTACCTTCCCTGGCTGGGCTATTTCGACAAGATCGACCGGGCGGACGTCTTTGTCCTGCTCGACACGGTGCAGTACAAGAAGAACGAGTGGCAGAACCGCAACCGGATCAAGACGGCCCAGGGCGCGCAGTGGTTGACGGTGCCCGTCACATACCGCTTCCCGCAGCTCATCTGCGAGGTGGGGGTCAACGGCTGCGAGCGCTGGCAGCACCGGCAGCGGCAGGCCCTGGTGACGAATTACCGCAGGGCGCCCCACTGGGAGAGCCTTGAGGGTTTCTTCGGGGACCTCTTCTCGAGGGGCTGGGAGTCGGTCGCCGCGCTCAACATCCACGTCGTCAAGCGCCTGGCCGCCATCCTCGGGATCACGACCCCGATCCACGTGGCCTCCGGGCTGGGGCCTCTCCCCGAGGAGCCCGACGAGCGCCTCATCGCGCTGACGAAGCGCTTCGGCGCGAGGACCTACCTGGCCGGAAGCGGGGGTCGCGATTACATGGACCTGTCGAAGTACGAGCGGGCGGGTATCGAGGTAGTTTTCCAGGACTACCGGCATCCCCGGTATGACCAGCTCTTCGGAGAGTTCGAATCCCACCTGTCCGTCATCGACCTGATCTACAACCACGGGGAGGCGAGCCTCCCCATCCTGAGGGGACTGTCGTGAAGATACTGGCCATCGGCGCCCATCCCGACGACATCGAGGTCGGCTGCGCCGGCAATCTGCTGAAGTACGCCCAGGCGGGCTGCCGCCATGAGATCTACCTGCTCGTCATGTCGGGCGGGGCACGGGGCGGCCAGGAGGAGGTGCGGCGGCAGGAACAGGAGCGCTCGGCGGCGCTGCTGGGAGCGAAGGACCTGATCTGGGGGGGCTACGACGACACGGAACTCACCCCGCACATGAACCGGATGGTGAGCGACATCGAGGTGCTGATCCGCAAGATCCGCCCCGACTTCATCTTCGTCAACTGCGGAAACGACACCCACCAGGATCACCGTTCGCTCAACAAGGCCACCGTCTCGGCCACGCGCTACGTGAAGAACGTCCTGTTCTACGAGGTTCCCACGACGGTGAACTTCAGCCCCCTGGTCTTCGTCGACATCAAGGAGACCCTCCCGAAGAAGATCGACGCCCTGCTGGCTCACCGGTCGCAGGTGATGAAGACCAACATCGAGGGCCTGACGATCGTGGACGTGGCGACCTCGACGGCCGTCTTCCGGGGCATCCAGGGGCGGGTGCAGTATGCCGAGGGGTTTGTCCCTCTCCGTTTGTTTGTCAATATGTAGATTGTCCGGACATGGCCGGATGTTCGGCCTCGGTTCGCGAAAGGGAAGTCAGGAAGTGAAGAAGAGCGGAAGAGCAGAACAGATGAAGACGAACCAGAGCACGGGCGCATTTCATTTTCCGCTCTTCCTCGCTTCCGCTCTTCCGAGGCTCGCGGAATTGAAGCGCCGGGCCGCTCGCGGGTCGGTGCAGCCGGCATGCCCCCCGCCCGGGGAGGCCGCATGATCCCCCACTCCAGGCCCCTCATCGACGACGAAGACGTCCGCGAAGTGCAGCGTGTGCTGCGCTCGGGGCAGCTCGCCCAGGACGGGGAGGTGGCCCGGTTCGAGAGCCGCATGGCCTCCTTTGTCGGCGTCCGGGGGGCCGTGGCGGTGAGCTCCGGCTCCGCGGCGCTTCACCTGGCGCTGCTGGCCCTCGAGGCGGGCCCCGGGGACGAGGTCATCGTGCCGAGCTACACCTGCGCGGCCGTGCTGAACGCCGTGCTGCAGACGGGGGCGGCTCCCGTGGTGGCCGACATCGAACCCGCGACGTTCAACCTCTCGGCCGACGACGCGGCGCGGAGGATCACCCCGAGAACGCGCGCCGTCATCGTCCCCCACATGTTCGGGGTCCCCGCCGACCTCGACGCTCTGGGGGCGCTGGGTGTTCCGCTCTTGGAGGACCTGGCCATGTCGCTGGGGAGCCGCCGGAGGGGGAAACGCGCGGGGAGCTTCGGGTCGCTTGCCGTCTGTTCCTTCTACGCGACGAAGATGATGGCCACGGGCGAGGGGGGGATGGTGCTGTCCGGCGACGAGGCGCTGCTGGCGGAGGTCCGCGATCTGCGCGCCATGGACGAAAAGGAGGAGTTCCGGGTCCGCTTCAACTGCAAGATGACGGACCTGCAGGCGGCCCTCGGCCTGAGCCAGCTGCGAAAGCTCGCGGGATTCGTCGCCCGGCGAAGGGAGATCGCCGATCTCTACGGCGACACGCTGCGCAGGCTGGGGCTTCCCGCTCCCCACGAGCCGGCCGAGTGCGAACCCGCCTGGTACCGCTACGTGCTGATGCTCGACGGCGACGCGGACCCCTTTATCGACGAGATGAAACGCCGCGGTGTGGAGTGCCGCAGGCCCGTCTACAAACCCCTGCACCGCTACCTGCGGCTGCCGGGGTACGAGACCTCCGAGCGGGCCTGGCGCCGGGCCGTGTCGATTCCGCTGTACCCGGCGCTCACCGGCGCCGAGATCGAAACCATTCTGAAGGCGCTGCGGCTGGCGCTGCCGAAACACTGCACGGGCCGCGGGCATGAAGCAGGGACCCTGGGGCAGGCGAGCCGGGCATGTTGAGCGCTCCGTTCAGGCAGAACCTCCCGCGGCGGATCTTCTGGTCCGTGGCGACGGCCGCCTCGTGCCTGCTCGTCATCCCGCACTTCAGCGGGTACTTCTTCGAGATCGGCAAGCGCTGGCTCTACATCCTGCTGCTGTCGTGCAGTCTCGCGGGGGCGCTCACCCCGTTCATCATGTGGGTCGCTACGCGGCTCGACATCGTGGATGTCCCGGGGGGTCGGAAGATTCACAGGCGCAGCACGCCGCTGCTGGGCGGGCTGGCGATCATCCTGGCCTTCAACGCCTCACTGTTCGCCAACATGATCCTCGATCACCAGATGCTCGTCGTGCTTGCGGGGGGCATCGTCGTGGCGATCGTCAGCGTCATCGACGACTGGCGAGACATCCCGGCGCGCTGGAAGCTCCTCGTCCAGCTCCTGGTCGTGGCGGTCATGATCCGGGAGGGGATCCTCCTCGACCTCTTCCCCAACGAGACGGCCTGGGGGTTTGCCCTGGACTCGCTCCTGACGGTGTTGTGGGTCGTGGGGATCACGAACTCCATGAACTTCATCGACGGGATGGACGGCCTGGCGGCCGGGGTGGCCGCCATCATCTCCCTGTTTCTCGGGATCGTGGCCTACCAGACGGAGCAGCCCACCATGGGGTGGATCGCCATCGCCATGCTCGGAAGCTGCATGGGCTTTCTTCCCTACAACTTCAACATGAAGCGCGATGCGGGCATCTTCCTGGGCGACACGGGGAGCACCTTCGTCGGATTCGTCCTGGCGGCGATCGCCGTCAAGGGGGAGTGGGCCGTCACGGACAACGAGATCGTATCCTTCTCGGCGCCCGTGCTCATCTTCTGGGTCCTCATTTTCGACATGACCTACATCACCGTCGAGCGGATCATGACCGGCAAGGTCCGCAGCTTCCGCGAATGGATCGACTACGTCGGCAAGGACCACCTGCACCACCGGCTCTACGAACTGCTCAAGGACAAGCGCAAGGTCGTCTTCTTTATCTACATCCTGTCCGCCACCCTGGGGATCAGCGCCATCGCCCTGCGCAACGCCCGAACGATCGACAGCATCCTGCTGGTGGGCCAGGCCTTCCTGATCACCGGGATCATCTCGATCATCGAGTACTCGGGCAGGCGGCATCATTAGCGATTCCCCGCCGGCAGTTCCCTCTTGAATCTTTTCCCGCCCTGTGGTTTATAGGCTCCGGCGCCGGGTGGAACGCCTTCGGCGCGTTCCGATCGGAACGGGATGCCGGCGTGCGCCCCCCGACAGGAAAGGATGCCGGATCATGCTGCGCGTCATCTGCTGTTATTGCGGGAAGGAAATCCGGACAAAGCCCTCAGAGCTCGACGGCGTGTCGCACGGCGTCTGCGAGGCCTGCCTGCCGCTCATGGTCCGGGAGCTCGGACAGCCCATGCAGGACTACCTCGACGAGATGGAAGCCCCCGTGCTCGTCGTGCAGGACAACGCCCGGGTGATCTCCGCGAACGCGGCCGCCCGGAAGCTGATGAGCAGGGAAGAGGTCGAGATCTGCGGCGACCTGGCCGGGGAGGTCATCGGCTGCCGGCATTCGAGGGAGCCCGGGGGCTGCGGCAGCACGAAGCATTGCAGGAGCTGCGCAATCCGGCAGTGCGTGACGCACACCCTGGAGACGGGGGAGCCCTGCCGAAAGACGGCCTACGCGGACATCGGCATCTTCAACGGGGACAGGCGGGTCCGCTTCCTGATCGAGACGGAGAAGGTGAATGCCTTCGTGCGCCTGACGATCCACGACGTGCGGGAGGCAGACGGACAGGGTCCGGGGTAAAAGGTTCAGGGGCCAGGCAAACACAAACCGACAAAAAAGGATCGGAGACATGATCGTCCCGATCCTTTTTTGCGTCCTGATCGTTTTCTGAGCCCTGTACCCGAACCCCGGGCCCCTATTTCTCCGTCACGATCTTCGAGAAGTCCGCCACCCTGTGGAAGAGCTTCGCCACGGCCTCGAGCAGCGAGAGGCGGTTGAACTTCACCTTCTCGTCCCTGGCCATGACGAGGACGGCCTCGAAGAAGGCATCCACGGGCTTTCGCAGGCGGACCATCTCGAGCAGGGCCTCCCTGTAGTTGCCCGCCTCGATGAGGGCCTCGGCCTTCTTCCGGATTTCGATGTAGGCGTTGTGGAGGGCTCCCTCGGCCTCGTGTTCGAAGAGCACGGGGTCGACGCAGCCGTCCCGGAAGTCCTTGAGGATGTTGCTCACCCGCTTGAAGGCCACGGCCAGGGGCTCGAAGTCGGGGTCGCCCTTGGTGGCCTCGACGGCCTCGATCTTCCGGATCGCCTGGACGAGGCTCGTCAGGCCCGTGGCCAGCACGGCCTCGACCACGTCGTAGGGGCGCCCCTGGGAGACGAGCTGGTTGGAGAAGCGGCCCTTGAAGAATTCCAGGACATCGCGCCGGATGTCCTCGGGGCTGCGTCTGAACTTCTTCGAAAGGATGGCGATGCTGCGGTCCACGAGTTCGGGAAGCTCGAGGGGGTAGCCCTTGTCGAGGATGATGTTGATGATGCCCAGGGCCTGGCGGCGCAGGGCGTAGGGGTCGGCCGTCCCCGTGGGGATCACGTTGATCCCGAAGAAGCCCACGACGGTGTCCGTCTTGTCGGCGATGCTCACGATGGCGCCTTCCTCGGTTTCCGGCAGGTCACCGCCGCCCGAGGTGGGCAGGTAGTGCTCGTAGACGGCACGGGCCACGGTGGGGGATTCCCCCTGGATGAGGGCGTACTCGCGCCCCATGATGCCCTGCAGCTCGGGGAACTCGTAGACCATCTTCGTCTCCAGGTCGGCCTTGGCCAGCAGGGCCGTGCGGTCCACCGTGTCCTTCAGGGCCGGGTTGACCCGGTCGGCGATCCAGGCCGCCAGCTCGCGGAACTGCATGACCTTGTCGTAGGAGGTTCCGAGGGCCGAGTGGAAGACGACCTTCTTCAGCTCCTCGAAGTGGGTCATGAGGGGGATCTTCTGGTCCTCCTCGAAGAAGAATTCCGCGTCGGCCAGGCGCGCCCGGATGACCTTCTCGTTGCCCCGGGCCACGACGGCGGGATCCTTCGCCACGGTGTTGTTGATCGTCACGAAGTGGGGCATGAGGCGGCCCGACGCGTCGACGACGGGGAAGTACTTCTGGTGCGAGATCATCGTCGTGGTGAGGACGTCCTTCGGGAGCTTCAGGTAGTCCTTCTCGAAGTTGCCCAGCACCGCCGAGGGGTACTCGACGAGGAAGGAGACCTCGCCGATGAGCTCCTCGTTTTCGAGAATCTTTCCTCCCACGGCCGCCGCGGCCTTCCGGGCCTCCTCGAGCAGGATGCGCCGGCGCTCCTCGGGGTCGACCAGCACGAAGCGCCTGCGCGTCTTGACGAGGTAGTCCCTGTACCCCTTCACCCTGAAGGGTCTCGGGCTCATGAAGCGGTGCCCGCGGGAGGCGTCGCCGCTTGCGATGTTCTCGATCCTGAAGGGGATGACCTCGCCCCCGAAGAGGGCCACGATCCAGTGGATGGGCCGGGCGAAGCGGATCTCGAGGTTCATCCAGCGCATGGATTTCTTGAAGGGGATCGAGAGGATGAACTTCGGCAGGAGCGTCGGCAGCAGGGTTGCCGTCTTCTCGCCCTCGAGTTTCTTGCGCGCGCCGATGTATTCGCCCTTGTCGGTTGCGATGATCTCCACCTCGGAGATGTCGATGCCCTGTCCCTTCGCAAAGCCCAGGGCGGCCTTCGTGGGGTTGCCCTGCCCGTCGTAGGCGACCTTCCGGGCGGGCCCGAGCTTCTCGATGAGCTGGTCTTCCTGGCGCTCCTCCACGCGGGCGACACAGAGGGCGAGGCGCCGGGGGGTGGCCACGGCCTTCACCGTTCCGTGCCCGATGCGGCTCGCGGCGAGCTCTTTCCGGATCATCTCCTCCATGTCCGCGATCGCCTTCGGCAGAAAGGCCGCGGGGATCTCCTCCGTCCCGATCTCGAGAAACAGTTCCTTCGCCATTGAAAATCTCCGATTTTCAGGCACCGGGCGCCAGGCATCCGGCGTCGGGATAGAAGGAAAAATGCATTTTCCCTCATGGCCTGAAGCCTGAAGCCTGTAGCCTGTAGCCTATTTCTTCCTTTGTCCTTTTCCTGACGCCTGGTGCCTCACGCCTGATGCCTATTTTCTGAATTTTCCCATCAGCGGAAAGCCCATCCGCTCTCGCTGCTTGAGGTAGCCTTCGGCGCTCAGGCGCGCGAGGTTGCGAACGCGTCCAATGTAGGTGGTCCGCTCGGCGACGCTGATGGCCCCCCGGGCGTCGAGCAGGTTGAACGTGTGGGAGCACTTCAGGCAGCAGTCGTAGGTGGGGAGCACCCGTTCCCGCTCGGCCATCCGCACGCCCTCGGCCTCGTACATGTCGAAGACCCTGCGGAGCATCTCGACGTCGGCTTCCTCGAAGTTGTAGTGCGACCACTCCACCTCGCCCTGGTGGTGGATGTCGCCGTACTTGACCCCGTGGGCCCACTCGAGTTCGTAGACGTTGTCGATGCCCTGGAGGTACATGGCGATGCGCTCGATGCCGTAGGTGATCTCGGCGCAGACGGGGTTGAGATCGATGCCGCCCACCTGCTGGAAGTAGGTGAACTGGGTGATCTCCATCCCGTCGAGCCACACCTCCCAGCCCAGTCCCCAGGCGCCCACCGTGGGGGATTCCCAGTCGTCCTCGACGAAGCGGATGTCGTGCTCCAGGGGGTTGATGCCGAAGCTCCTGAGCGAGTTCAGGTAGAGCTCCTGGATGTCCAGGGGAGAGGGCTTCATGATGACCTGGTACTGGTAGTAGTGCTGGAGCCGGTTGGGGTTTTCGCCGTAGCGGCCGTCGGTGGGCCGCCGCGAGGGCTCCACGTAGGCCACGTTCCAGGGCTCGGGGCCCAGGGAGCGCAGAAACGTCGCCGGGTTGAACGTGCCGGCGCCGACCTCGAGGTCATAGGGCTGCTGGAGGATGCAGCCCTGGCCCGCCCAGTACTTGTCGAGGGAAAGAACCAGTTCCTGAAAGGTCACGTCCGTTACCTCCCGTCACGCGGCCCCGGAGGCCGCCGGGTGTGATAAAAAATCCTTTGAATCCGGGGATGTTCGTGTCAGCCGGGACAACTAGCATTTAGAGGGGGGCCTGTCAATCAAAAAGAGAGGGTGAGAGGGTAAGAAGGTAAGAAGCCTGGAGCGGCTGGCAGCCTGATGCCGGAGGGCTGATTCTCCCACCTTCTCACGTTCTCACCCTCTCAACCTCTTCTTCACGGCGTGTACCGTTTCCGGATCTCCGCGAGGACGCTTACGGACCTGAGCTCGCGGCCCGTGAGGTGACGGATGAAGCAGCCGAGGATCTCCCGGCCCTCCCGGGCCATGAGGCCCGAGAGCCCCACGCGGGGCATCCTCTCGAAGTCGATGTCCCGGCCCATCAGGAGTGTCCGCAGGGTGCCTGCCGAGACGGGGATGAAGTCGGGCCCGTTGACGGCGCACCGGGCGCAGCGGATGCCTCCCTCCCGACAGTCGAACTGCGGCGCCTCGATGCCTTCCAGGAGGGTGCCGCAGGTGACGCAGCGGTCCAGCACGGGCTCGAATCCGGCCGCCTTCAGCAGGCGCAGCTCGAAAAAGCGCTCCGACGCCTCGGTCATCCGGCCGGTGTCGATGAAGTCGAGAAAATCGGCGAGCAGGTCGAAGAGCGGCAGGTTCTTTTTCCCCTCCACGGAGAAGTGCTCGGCCAGCTCCGAGACGCAGGCCGCGACGAGAGTCCGGTCGAGGTCCTCGCGGATCCCGGCGAAGTGGCGGATCACGTCGGAGCCCTCGATGAGCGCAAGCCCCCCGCGCCCCCTTCGCGAAAACAGAAGGGTGGTGAGCGAGAACGGCTCCAGGGCGTTGGCGAAGCGCCTCCTGCTGCGCCGAGCCCCCTTGGCGATGCCCTTGAGCTTGCCGAACTCGTCGGTGAGAAAGGTAAGGATGCGGTCCGACTCGCCGTAGTCGAGCGAGCGGAGGACGATCGCCCGCACCTTGTGACTGGATCTGGATGTCATGGAAGGTGACTACAGCTCGCTATACTTGATTTCCCCGCCGACGATGGTAAGCACGGCCTTCACCGGGAGCTTCCAGCCGTTGAAGGGGGAGTTGCGGCTCTTCGAGCGGAACGCCCGCACATCGACCGTCCAGGTCTTCTTCGGGTCGATGACGGTCACGTCGGCATCGGCCCCCTTTTTCAGAGTCCCCTTCGGGATCCGCAGCACGCGGGCGGCATTCACCGTCATCCGGGCGATGAGCTCCGAGGGCGTCAGCACGCCCTCCTCGACAAGCTTCCAGGAGAGCCCCAGCGAGGTCTCGAGCCCGACCATGCCGCTGGCGGCGTACTCGAACTCCACTTCCTTCTCGATGGCGGAGTGGGGGGCGTGGTCGCTGGCGATGACCTCGATCGTGCCGTCGCGCAGGCCCGCGCGCACGGCGGCCACGTCCTCGGCGCTGCGCAGGGGCGGGTTGACCTTGCAGGAGGTGTCAAAGCCCTTCAGGGCCTCGTCGGTGAGCAGCAGGTACTGGGGGGCGGTCTCGGCCGTCACCCGCACGCCCCGCTCCCGGGCCTGCCGGAGGATGCGCACGGCCCCGGCTGAGCTGACGTGGCAGATGTGGACGGAGGTGCCTACGTACTCGGCGATCAGGATGTCCCGCATGACCATGATGTCCTCGGAGATGGTGGGGATCCCCGGCATGCCGAGCTCCGTCGAGACAAGCCCCTCGTTCATGAGGCCCCCCTTCGAGAGCTGCCAGTCCTCGCAATGAGCGACGACGGGCAGGTCCAGGGAGTGGGCGTACTCGAGGGCCCGCTTCATGAGCCCCGCGTGCATGACGGGCCTGCCGTCGTCGGAGAAGCCCGCGGCGCCCGCTTCCTTCAGGTCGCCGAACTCGGTGAGCGCCTTTCCCTCGGAGCCGCGGCTCACGGCGGCGATCGGGTAGACGGTCGCGAGGCCCGCCTTTTGGGCCTGCCGTAGGATGAACTCCGTCACCGAGCGGTTGTCGTTGACGGGATTCGTGTTGGGCATGCAGGCAATCGAGGTGAAGCCGCCCGCCACGGCCGCCTCGCATCCCGATTCGACGGTTTCCTTGTACTCGTAGCCCGGCTCGCGCAGGTGGGTGTGAATGTCGATGAGCCCCGGGACGACGAGCTTCCCCCGGACGTCGATCACCGTCAGCCCCGGATCCTTCTTTCTGCCCTTTGCGTCCTCGACGAGGTTGCGCCCCGTTGCGGCGATTCGATTCCCCTCGATGAGCACGTCCATCACGTCGTCGATCTTCTGGGAGGGGTCGATGACCCGTCCTCCCCTGAGCAGCGTGGTCATGATTTGCCTCCCGAGAGCAGATAGAGAAGGGCCATCCGCACGGCCACCCCGTTGGTGACCTGTTCGAGGATGACCGAGTAGGGGCCGTCGGCGACCTCCGGGGAGATCTCGACCCCCCGGTTCATGGGGCCCGGGTGCATGATCAGGACGTCGTCCTTTGCCGCGCCGATGTTCTTCCGGTTCAGGCAGTAGTACCTCGCGTACTCCCTCAGCGTGGGGAAAAGGTTCGTGTCCTGCCGCTCGAGCTGGACGCGCAGCATCATGATGATGTCGGCGTTTCGGATCGCGTCCTCGAGCTTGTAGTGGACCTCGACGCCGAGGCGCTCGATGAAGCGGGGCATCATGGTGATGGGGCCGCCAACGCTCACCGTCGCTCCCATCTTCGTGAGGCCGTAGATGTTGGAGCGGGCCACCCGGCTGTGGGCGATGTCACCCACGATGGCCACCCTGAGGCCCGCGAGGCGCTTCTTCTTCTCGCGCATGGTCATCATGTCCAGCAGGGCCTGCGTGGGGTGCTCGTGGGCGCCGTCGCCCGCGTTGATCACGGACTGCCGCACCGCCCGGGAGAGCATGTGGGGCGATCCCGCGGCGCTGTGACGCAGGACGATGATGTCCGGGTTCATGGCCTCGAGGTTGCGCGCCGTGTCGATGAAGGTCTCCCCCTTGACGACGCTGCTCGTCGAGGTGGCGATGTTGATCGTGTCGGCGCTCAGGCGCTTGGCGGCGATCTCGAAGGAGGTCCTTGTGCGCGTGCTGGGTTCGTAGAAGAGGTTGACGACGGTCACGCCGCGCAGCGTGGGCACCTTCTTGATCTCCCGCGTGGAGACGTCGATGAAGGAGTCCGCCGTGTCGAGGACGAGGTTGATTTCCTCGACGCTCAGATCCTGGATGCCCAGGAGGTCTTTTCTGGCCAGTTTCATGTCAAACCCCGGTGGATGGAAGTCAATCGGTTGCAGGGCGGGCGCCCCGCCGGCCTCCCTGCGCCCCCGGCCCCCGGATCCCGTGCCCTCCGGCGCGCTTCCTAGAACGCCTCTTCAATGGTGACGGAGTCGGAGGTCTTGCGCTTCGAGATCCGGACGAGCACCGCCTCCGAGTGGGACGAGGGAAGGTTCTTCCCGACGAAGTCCGCCCGGATCGGCAGCTCCCGGTGGCCGCGGTCGATGAGCACGGCAAGCTGGATCTGCTTGGGCCGGCCGAAGTCCATCAGCGCGTCCATGGCCGCACGGATCGTCCGGCCCGTGAAGAGCACGTCGTCGACGAGGACGACCTTCTTGCCGTCCAGCGAGAAGGGGATGTCCGTCTTGCCGAGCTGGCGCGCCCTGCCGGATTTCATGATGTCGTCCCGGTACAGCGTGATGTCGAGCTTGCCCGCGGGGACGGGAACCCCTTCGATCCGGGAGATCTTCTTCCCGAGACGCTCGGCCAGCAGGATCCCACCCTTCTGGATTCCCACCAGGACAAGGTCTTCGACCCCCTTGTTCCTCTCGAGGATCTGGTAGGCGACCCTCGTCAGGGAGCGCTCGATCCCTTCGGAATCCATGACGACCTTGCGTTTTTTCATGTCCTTCCTTTCTCCGGTTCCCGCCCGGTGCCTTCCCGGCGCGCAAAAAAACCTTCCCGTCATCCGGGAAGGTCTTCCGTGTTCGGTCCGCCATTCGCAATGTTCACACTCATGGGAGCGACCTTTTTCAATCTCGCCGGATTGCTCTTAAAAGGGCGTGGGACGGTTATAGCAGCGGTGGAGGCCGGAGTCAAGAAATCCATGGAGACCGCCCCCGGGAACGGGCCGGCACCGTGACGAAGACAGCCCGTCCCCCGGACACCGGTCTCCGCGCGCCGGCCCCGCTACGCATTGGAAAAGAGGGTTGACATCGGGGACCATATCCTTTACATAGGCACCGTATGCGAAAACGGTTGCCCGGGTCCCCGCAGCCTGCTGCGGGTCAGCGGGCATCCTGACAGGAAAAGGCATTCCCTGCATGTCCGGATTCCCGGCGCCTCGGCGCGGGGAATTCTAAACCAGGGTCGCTTCCCGCAGACGATGGCGCCGGAACCTCCGCCCATCGTCTCATCGTATCTGGGCGGCGGTCCGACCGGGTCCGGAGGTCATCATGGGCACTCTCTTCGCGGTATCCGCCGTAGACTTCGGGGGGGAATTTCGGGGAAATCTCCTCCAGATGGTCGTCGATGCGGGGCCGATGGTGCAGTTCGTCCTGCTTGCGCTTCTGATCTTCTCTATCGTTTCCTGGGCCGTCATCCTGATGAAGTACCGCCTTGTGACGAAGACGGAGAAGGAGAACAACCTCTTTCTCGACGCCTACATGAACTCGAGCAAGCTCTCCGACGTTCTGCCCGAGTCGAAGCGGTATCCCAACTCCACCATTGCAGAGGTCTTCCGGGCCGGCTACCTCGAGCTGGGGAAGATCAGCCGCGCCCCTAAGGGGGCGTCGGGGGATCTCCTGGACGCGTCGGGCATCGAGATGCGGGGGCTCGACAACGTCGAGCGCGCCCTTCACCGCGCCTGCGGCACGGAGACCTCCAAGCTCGAGAGCCTGCTCGGGTTTCTGGCGACAACCGGCAGCGCCTGCCCCTTTATCGGCCTGTTCGGCACCGTGTGGGGCATCATGAACGCCTTTCGCGGGATCGGGGCGCGCGGGTCGGCCACCCTGGCCGTGGTGGCGCCCGGTATCTCCGAGGCCCTCATCGCCACGGCCTTCGGCCTTGCGGCGGCCATCCCGGCGGTGATATTTTATAATTACTACTTGAACCGAATCCGCTCCATCTCCCTGGAGATGGACAATTTCGCCTCCGAGTTCCTCAACATCGTCGAGAGGCACTACCTGCAGAGATAGGCCATGGCCCGGTTCAGACGAAGGAACGACAACGGCAACAGGCCGCTCGCCGAGATCAACGTGACGCCGCTCGTGGACGTGGTGCTCGTGCTCCTGATCATCTTCATGGTCACGGCGCCCATGCTGCAGATGGGGATCGACGTGAACCTGCCCCGGGTGAAGGCCAAGAGCATCAACGTCAGCGAAGAGAAACTCGTGCTCACGATCAACGGCAGGCAGGAGATCTTCATCAACGAGTTCAAGACGACGCTCCCTGACCTGGGCGCCAAGCTCGAGAGCATCTTCAAGTCGCGAACGGACCGTGAGCTCTTCATGCGCGCCGACAAAGAGGTTCCTTACGGGGTCGTGGTTCAGGTCATGTCCGAGGTCCGGAAAGCCGGAATCGACAAGCTGGGCATGATCACGGAACCGCCCAGGGATGCGAGATGACGGGCAATATCCTCAAATGGAGACCGGACGGCCTTTCAAGCCTGAACACGGCCGTCCTGCTGTCGCTGCTCATCCACGCCGTCGCCCTCGCCGTTCTGTTCTTTTCCCCCGCTTTTCCGTCGCGCACATGGACGTTCGGTCCCGCCTACTCCGTGGACCTGGTGAGCGCCCCGGCGGGCCCGGGCAGGAGTGCGACGGCGGCGCTGTCGCGCGAGGTCATGAGCGAGGCCCTCAGGGAAAGCGTGCGGGACAACGCGATCGTCCTCAAGAAGAGCATCGTCACGAAGACGCCGACGCCGCTGCTCAAGTCGGATGCGCCGACGAAAAAGCAGGACGCGGCCCGGCTCAACCAGGTCATCGAGGAGATGCGCAAAAAGGCCGAATCGGCCGATGCCGGAGGCCAGCCCTTCTCCGGGCAGGTCAATGCGGCCTCGCTGATGAGCCAGTACTACTCCCAGATCTGGTCCAGGGTGAGGCAGAACTGGGCCCTGCCGCAGAGCATCCTGGCCGACAGGAATCTCGAGGCCATCCTCGACGTGCGCGTGCTGCGCAGCGGCCAGGTGACGGAAATCCGCTTCGAGAAGCGCTCAGGGAACAGCTATTTCGACCAGTCGGCCTACCGGGCGATCCGGAAGGCCGACCCCTTCCCGCCGCTGCCGTCCTGGATCCAGGACTCGAGCGTGGATCTGGGGATTCGGTTCCGCTCGGCGGATTATCGGCGGTAGGCTCCCGACCGGGGGCGCAGCCCTGCTTTGCGCTGCGATCGTCTACCGGCCTGGCGTTTGCGAAGTTAGGAAGGGCAGAAGTGAGGAAGAGCGGAAAAGATACGGAAATCTCCAATCCGCGCCGATCTTCCGCTCTTCGCGGCTTCCCGGCGGCCGTCGGTTCAGGGCGCCCTGCATCCGGGCAGGGATGAACAGCCCGGGAGGAGCGGCACTGAGGCGTCCGTGGCCGGCAAACCGGTGTTCCGGCCCTTCGCAATCAGAACCAACAACAGATTCGGGAGGGTTTGAAGGCACGATGAGAAAAAACCGCATCGTTCTTTTTTTTGTGTCTGCTCTGCTGCTCGCCGCCGCGCCGGCGGCCGGGGCCAAGGTCTACATCAACATCGACTCCCCCTCGGCGCAGAAGTTCCCCATCGCCGTGACGACCTTCAGGAACATGAACGACGCCGCCGGCCAGGAGAGCCTTTCCCCCTGGTTTGCCGACACGCTGGGCAAGACCCTCGAGATCACGGGGTTTTTCAACATCCTCGACCGCAAGGCCTTCCTCGTCGACCAGGCCAGGCTCGGGATTGCGACGGAACACATCCAGTTTCCGGCCTGGGCCGGCATCGGCGCCGAGTCGCTCGTGACGGGCGGGTTCGCCGTCAGCGGCCGCGACCTCACCCTGGAGTGCCGCCTCTTCGACGTCGTGCAGGGCAAACTCCTCGTCGGCAAGCGGTACACGGGAAGGATCGAGGAACGCAAGGAGATGGTGGTGCGGTTTGCCCAGGAGATCCTCATCGCGCTGACGGGCGAGAAGGGCCTCTTCGATACGAAGATCGCCTTCTCCGGCAAGAGGGGGGGCTCCTCCGAGATCTACACCGTCAATTACGACGGCACGGAGCCGGTGAAGCTGACCAACTACAACTCGATCACGCTTTCGCCGAAGTGGTCGCCCGACGGCAGGCAGATGTCCTTCCTTTCCTACAAGGACGGCAGCCCCGATATCCACGTCATGGATCTCAACCGCAAGACGGCGCGCAGGGTCCTCTCCACGGGACGGCTGAACCTGCCCGCCAGCTGGTCGGCCGACTCGAAGCGGATGCTCGTGACCTCGAGCAAGGACGGCAGCGAGGACATTTACATCCTGAGCCTTGCCGACGGCCGCATGACGAGGCTGACCAATGACCCGGCCATCGATGTCTCGCCGACCTGGTCGCCCGACGGCAGGCAGATCGCCTTCGTCTCCGACCGCGGCGGCACGCCCCAGATCTACCTGATGGATGCGGGCGGCGGCAACGTGCGGCGGCTGACCTTTGAAGGGGGATACAACACGACGCCCGCCTGGCATCCCCGCTCCAACCGCATCGCCTATGAAGGCCGCGCCGGCGGAACCTTCCAGGTCATGGTCATCGAGACCGAGGGGGGGATGCCCGTGCAGGTCTCCGCCAACGGCGGCCGAAACGAGAACCCCGCCTGGTCGCCCGACGGCCGGTACATCGCCTTCGTGTCGCGCCTCGGCGGGAAGTCCCGGCTCTGCGTGATGAACTCCAACGGCACCAACGTGCGGGTCATCCACGAGGGCCTCGACGCCTACGTGTCCCCCACGTGGTCCCCGCACCTAAATTTATATTGACGGCGCGGGAGGTATGGTTTAAGACAATCCCGTCAAAAGCAATTTCCTTACGGGCACTTGCCTCACCGGGTCCGCAGGGTTCAAGGGAGGAAAGACGATGAAGCGATACGGGACCCTTCTGGCGGTCACCATGGCGTTCGTGCTGGCGCTCTCGCTCACGAGCGGCTGCAGCGCCCCGAAGAAGGCCACGAAGGAGGACGTGACGATGGCCGGGACGAAGCCGGCGGGACCCTCGGAGGAGGAGCTGGCCAGGCAGAAAGCCGACCAGGAGGCGCGGGACCGGGCACTGCGCGAGCAGGCGATCCGGGACCAGGAGGCCCGGGAGCGGGCGGAACGCGACAGGGCGGCCGCCGAGGCGGCCCGTCTCGGGGAGCTGAGCCGGATCTATTTCGATTTTGACCGCGCGGAGCTCAGCACTGAGGCGCGCGAGATCCTGGGCAAGGTGGCCCAGCTGATGAAGGCGAGCCCCGGGAAGAACCTGACGATCGAGGGCAACTGCGACGACCGCGGGACCAACGAGTACAACCTCGCCCTCGGCCAGCAGCGGGCCGACGCGGCAGCCCGCTACCTCCAGACCCTCGGGGTCGAGCGCAAACGCATCAAGACGATCAGCTACGGGGAAGAGCGCCCGATCTGCCCGGAGGCGACGGAGGCCTGCTGGCGCAAGAACCGCAACGCGACCTTCGTCTATTCCGGAAAGTAGGGTCTTGCCACGGGAGGGCTCACGGTGAAAAAAATCATCCTCTTTCTGATTTCCGTTCTGCTGATGGTCGTCGGGGGCTGCGCCACGACCGACGATCTCAAGAAATCGCAGCGCGACTACGACAGCAAGCTCTCGACGATCCGCGCGGACGTGGACAAGCTCCAGGCCCGTCTCGACGCGCTGGAAAAGAACGTGGCCGACTCGACGCGGGACCTTCGGAAGAACCAGGCCGACCTCGGCGCCGACTTCGGCAGTGTTCGGGACAACGTCCAGACCATGCGGGGGCAGGTCGAGGAGATGCACAAGGAGTTCTCCGGCGTGGGCAGGGGGCAGAACCTCAAGACCCGCCTGGACGACATGTCTTTCCGGATCGGGTACCTCGAAAACTTCCTCGGGATTGCCAGGAAGGAATCGGGCGGCGACGCGAAGGTCGAGGGGGCAGGCGTCGGGGCCGCCGAAGCGACGGCGGATCCGAAAAACGATGTGGAGGCGTCCTACAACGCCTGCTACAAGCTCTTCAAGGAGGGCCAGTACGTCAAGGCCCGCGAGGAGTTCGTGAAATTCCTGAAGCAGCACCCGAAAACGGCGTACTCGGACAACGCCCAGTTCTGGATCGGCGAGACCTGGTACGTGGAGGACAAGTTCGAGAGGGCCATCGTGGAATACCAGAAGGTGGTCAAGGACTATCCCAACGGCGACAAGGTCCCCTACGCCCTTCTGAAGCAGGGGATGGCCTTCCAGAAGCTCGGGGACAAGGCGAGCGCGAGGATCGTCTACAACCAGGTCATCAAGAAGTACCCGCAGACCAATCAGGCCCGGGTCGCAAAGGCAAAGCTGACGGAACTCAAGTAAGGGGGTGCGGGGAAGAAAGAAATCCCCCCATGTCCCCCTTGCGAAACAGGCAGACCGGACAGGCAAGGAGCGCCGTGCCGAAGGGCATGGCGCTCCTTATTTGGCGGGGGGCTTGAGCAGGAACAGGTCCGGGTCGTCTTCCCGGGCGGCCAGCTCCGGGTCGGGATTGCGTAGCGAGAGACGAACGGTTGCGGGCGCCCCCGTTTCGATCTCGATCCGGCCCGGGACGGCGATGGGCCCCGCGTCCGTGAAGTCTTCGAAGCGGGCCCGGTATGCCGTCTTTCCCTGGGGGTCGGCGATTTCGAGCCGGTCGACGCGGCCCGTGGCCGAATCCACCCAGATGGATTGGGCCCAGTTCCCCCCCGCGTAGACGTCCAGGCGAAAACAGGTTCCGTCCACGGAGCCCTTCAGGGATTTCGCGCCGCCAATGGCAGGGGGCTGCCCGAACAGCAGGAACACGAGATCGAGCGGCTTTACCCCGGGAGGGAAGATGCGCCGGATGTCGGGCGAGGATTCCGTCCCGATCAGGAATTCGCCCGACCGGGGAAGGAACATCCTGATTTCGTCCCCTCTGGCCGTCAGCATGAAGTCCGGAAGCCCGATGACCGAGAGGTCCTCGAGGCGCAGGCTGTCGGGCCTCCTTGCCGCGGCGGCGATCTTGAATGCGAGCCGCTCGCGGGGTAGCTGGGCCGTAACGTGGAGAATCCCGGAGAGCACTTTCCCGGGGGCGGTATCGGCGCTGAGTCTTTCGAACAGGGCCTCCGGGGCGGGCATGTCCTTCCCGGCGATGACGGGCGCCTCCCGGTGGGCGCAGCCGGCGAGCAAGCAGAAGGCGACGACAGCGAGGATGGATTTACCGTTGATTCCTGGTTTGGGTTTCAAGTGCATCATCAGATGAATGTCAACGAAGTTATGAAGAGCGGAAGCGAAGAAAAGCAGACGAGAAAACAACAGGAAGCGATGGGGCTGCTTCTTTCTTGTCCGCTCTTCTGCCCTTCTTCCCTTCCTGACTTCATGATCGCAAATCGGGACGTTTCTTTCTCCTGTCCGCAGACCTTGCGCCGGCAGATCCGCTATTTCTGAGTGCCCAGGCGAACCCGCAGGTTGTCGATCTTTTCCTTCAGCCCCTTCATGTCGGGCTTGAGCTTCAGGGCCTTTTCGTATTGCGCGAGGGCCTCCCCGGGCCTGCCTGCCTTCTCGCAGGCGTCGCCCAGGTGGTCGGCGATGGCCGGGTCCTCGGGAAGGATCGCGGCCGCTTCCTTCAGGTACCGGACGGCCTCGTCGAAGCGGTTTTTCCTGTAATACACCCAGCCGAGGCTGTCGGTGATGAAGCCGTCACCGGGCTTGAGGGCAAGGGCCTTTTTGATCATGGCCTCGGCCTCGTCGAGCCGGATCCCGCGGTCGGCCCAGCTGTAGCCGATAAAGTTGAGGGCCTCGGGGCTGTCGGGTTCCTGCTTCAGGATTTCCTCCATTTCGCGGATGCCGTCGTCGGGACGCCCCGTCCTGTCGTAGAGCATCCCGAGCCGGTAGCGCAAATCCGTGCTCTGCGGGGCGACCCCGATGCCGTCCTTGAGCGTTTTCTCGGCCTCGGGGAGCCTGCCGTCGGCCTCGTAGAGAGCGGCCAGCAGGCCGTAGAGGGCCGCATCGTTTTTCTTTGCGGCCAGGGCTTTTTCCGCCCGCCCGACCGCCTCGGCCGTCCGGCCCTGCCCTTTCAGAATGTAGCCCGCGCGGACCTGGGCGCTCCCGTAGAACGGCGATGCGTCCGGGATGCGCTCGTACTCCGCGAGCGCCTCGGCGTTCATCTTCTTTTCCTCGTAGGCCCCGCCGAGGAAATACCGCGCCTCGTGGTCGTTCGGGGCGCTTGCCAGCAGGGTGTTGAGTTCGTCGATGGCCCGCTCCGTCTTCTGCGTTTCCAGGAAGGCCAGCGCGAGGGTGAGGCGGGCTTCCCGGTTGCGGCTGTCGAGTTTCAGGACCTCCTCGAGGGTCTGGATGGCCTCCGGGTATTTCTTTTCCCGGATCTCGAGCTTTGCCAGGCGCAGACGGTATCCCATGCGCAGGGGGTGCTCCTCGATCAGCCGTCCATAGACCTCCCGGGCCCTGGCGGTCTCGTTGCGGATCTCGTACAGCAGCGCCAGGTCGGACAGGGCGGACTCGAAGCCCGGCTTCAGCGAGACGGCCTTTTCCATCCACGCCACGGCTTCCTTGTACAGCTTCATCTCGCCGTAGATCTTGCCGAGGTAGTAGTGACCCATCACGTTCCTGGGGTCTTCCGCGAGCAGCGATCTGAGCGTGCCGACCGCCTCGTCGTAGCGCTTCTGCTCTGCGTAGATCACGCTCAGGTAGAGATAGGTGTCGTAGCTCTTCGGGGCCAGTGCGATGACCCGCCGGTAGGCCCCGACGGCCTTTTCGTAATCCTTCTTGAAGAGGTAGACGCTTCCCAGGAGCGCGAAGGTCTCGGCGTTGTCGGGGTTGTGGATCAGGGATTGCTCACAGACGTTGGCGGCGCGGTCCAGGTCCCCCATCTTCACGTACAGCCCGGCGAGCTCCGTGGCGAGGAAAGCCGACTTCGGGTCCAGCTCGAGGGCCTTTTCGTATTCCCTTGCCGCCTCCTTCAGCTTGCCGTCCAGGGAGAGCATCGTGCCGAGCGAATAGTGATAGGCGGCGTCCGTTGGCGAGGAGGGCGGGTCGGTTTCCTGCGCCGTCGAGGTAGGGACGGGCCCGCCGAGCGCCGCCAGCGCGGCGGTCAGCAGGATTGCGGTTCGAAGGAGATTCTTCATGGTGTCTGCTTCCTGTTCTGTCTGTCCTCCGGGGAGGTCCGCCTGGCCGCGACCAGGTCGGCCAATCGCACGAGGCGAATCCCCGCGGCGGGGAATCGGGGAATCGCATCCTCCAGGGCGCTGATCGTTTCCGGATAGGGGTGCGCGATCAGCAGCAGCTCGCCCCGGGTGTCCCGGGCGTGAAGGAGCTCCGCCAAGTAGACGGCGGCCCGGCTGCGGTCCTCGGCATCGTCGATGAACCGGTCCCGCTGGGCGAACCGCAGGGATGCCTCGGAAGCCAGCTCCCGGGCCACGGAGGCCTCCGTCGTCAGGCTGTCCACGAAGTACAGGCCCCTCTCGCGCAGCACGCCGAAGACGACCCGGACCGGGCCCCGCTCCTCCATGAACTTCGAGCCCATGTGGTTGTTCACCCCCCGCACATGGGGAACGGACTTCAGGTCCTCCAGCAGGGTTCGTCGAATCTCTTGCGCCGTCATGGAGGAGAAGAGGGCTCCGCGGCCGGGATCCCGGTCGGGGAACCCGTGGGGTTCCATGGGAAGGTGCAGAAGAACCTCACGGCCCGCCCGATGGGCCGCCTCGGCGGAGGACCGGGCGTGGGGGGTGTGCGGCAGGACCGAGAAGGCCAGGGGGGCCTCGATGGCCAGCAGCCTCCTCAGCGCCTCGGGATCGTAACCGATGTCGTCGATGAGAATGGCGACTCGCTTTGCCCCGGCATGCCGCCCGCCGTCGGAAGCCGGTCCGGCCCGCTCCGGGGCGGCCGAAACCGGGGCCTTCCCGGCCGTGTCCTGCGGCTGCGGAGCAGGGGTCCCGCCCCTCCGCCCGCCCTCCGGGATCAGCAGCAGGGCGATCAGGCCCGTTATGCCCGCGACCAGGAGAATGAGGGACCACGTCGTCCCCGGGCCCCCAGGAGACCGTCTTTTCTTCCCCCGCTTCAAGGATCGATCCGCGTTTCTCAGTTCTTCCCGATGCGCTTGAAGACCTCCCAGCTCTTGAGGATGTCGATGGCGCTCTTGAGCTGATTGTCCTTCTGGAGATCGGTCTTTTCCTTGCCCGCGTCCTTTTCTCTGGCGTCGGCGGGCTTTGGCTCGCCTTCGCGGTCCCCCCGGATGTGGCCCTTGAGGTCCCTCTCCCTCAGCATATGGGTCTCGGCTGTTTCGGGGCCTTCGGCCTGACGGATGGGCTCGACCACGATGTCGGGCTTGATGCCCTCGGCCTGGATGGAGCGCCCCTTGGGGGTGTAGTACTTGGCTGTCGTCAGCTTCAGGGCCGAGCCGTCCTCGAGGGGGATCACGGTCTGCACCGACCCTTTCCCGAATGTCGGCATTCCGAGGACGATGGCGCGGCCGTTGTCCTGGAGGGCGCCGGAGAGGATTTCCGAGGCGCTGGCCGTCCCCTCGTTGACGAGCACCACCATGGGGCACGTGGGCTCGTTGCCGTCATCCCGGGCGACGAACTTGCTCTCGATGGCCTTGGCGCGTCCCTTCGTCGAGACGATGGTGCCGGTCTTCAGGAAGGCATCGGAGGCCTTCACGGCCTGATCGAGAAGCCCGCCGGGGTTGTTCCGGACGTCGACGACGATCCCCTTGAGGTCCTTGAATTTCCCGGTGATCTGCTGCATGGCCTTCTTCAGCTCGTCGGCCGTCGATTCCTGGAAGGCCGAGATCCGGATGTAGCCGATGCTGTCCTCGTACACGCTGTGCTTGACGCTCTTGATCTTGATCACGGCCCGGGTGATCTCGTAGTCCCTGGGCTCCTTCATGTCCTTGCGCAGAATGGTCAGCGTCACCCTGGTGTTCTCGGGGCCCCGCATCTTCTTGACGGCGTCCTGGATGGACATGCCCTTCGTGATCTGGCCGTCGATTTTCATGATGCGGTCCCCGGCCTTGAGTCCCGCCTTGAAGGCGGGCGTGTCCTCGATCGGGGAGACGACGGTGAGCTGGTCGTTCTGCATGGAGATGACGATCCCAAGCCCGCCGAAGGTGCCGCTGGTGTCCACCTGCAGCTCCTTGTACTGGTCGGGGGTCAGGTAGGCGCTGTGGGGGTCGAGGGACTTGATCATCCCGTTGACCGCCTCGTCGATGAGCTTTTTCTGCTTGACCTCCTCGACGTAGTTCTTTTCGACGATGTCGAGGACCTCGTTGAATATCTTGAGGCTCTTGTAGGTGGAGGAGTCGACGGCCGACACCCGGCTGTCGCCGTAGGGGCCGAAGAGCACCAGCAGGGTTGTCAGAAGGCAGAGGGTCGCGAAGAGTCTGCTCTTGGCACTTTTCATTAAAACCTCCATGAAACCGCCAACATAATGATTAGTGTGTAAAGGTAGCACGTTTTTATGAAATGTCCATGAATATTTTCCGGGAGCGAATTGCCTCACAATAAATGTTACCGGAGGTGACGATGCATAGTGGTCGTTG
>ENA-UPXM01000164-UPXM01000164.1-activated-sludge-metagenome-genome-assembly--contig:-NODE-164-length-94381-cov-6.295677_pt1 | contig 94381 bp, 85 predicted proteins | sample MGYA00238178_ERZ772708 | MGnify/ENA primary metagenome ERZ772708 (study PRJEB29002, sample SAMN05720212) | activated sludge metagenome | isolation source: anaerobic digester from wastewater...
CTACGGGCACCGATATAGATAATTCAGATATGGTGATATCTCTAAGAGACGTATCTGGATATAATACTGTTACTACACCAGAGTTGGATTCATGTGTAGCACTGATTGACCCCATAAACGTAAATGAATTAGCCGGAACACCAACAAGTGTATATCCTTCTTTTGCCACAATAGTAACTGTTGCTGTATAACTTACACCTGGATTGTATGGATCATCATTAGGTTCCCATGAAACTGATGCCGTCCATTGTTGAGTTTCTAAAGTAGTTACTTGAGTTCCATCAGTTAAAGGTTCCATCAAGTCAACTTCAAAAATATTTATAACCTGATTCGGAACGACCATATTTTCAGACACCAGATCACCATCTACATCATATTCTAAATTGAATGTCTCTATAAATGTTTGAGGCAGACCTTGTTCATAATGATAATACACAATAGTTCTTGTATCGTACTTATCTCCAGTTGTTTTTGATAAAATGGATTCTTTTCTTAAAACATCGTTTACATCATAAAACGAAATCGTAGTAAATATACCATCAGCATCTTTATTACTTCTAACGACTTTAAATGGTTCTTCAATACAATCAACTTTGCCCGTATCATGAGATACTGTCATTCTATTACCATTATCTTTGTCGGGGAATATTGTGGTCAGCCCATCTGTTGGTATTTTAACTTTGGCCGGAACCAATTGTTTAGGTGAAAATATTTTTGACATAAACACTCCTAATATTTAACATACGTTTTTGTATGGCCTCACTAAGGCTTCGTTGAACAACTTACCTATGTTTCAAAGTAAGTTGTTCATTTTCAACAATGCTTATTGTCTAGTCCACGTACCAGCATCATATACATAAGTTCCGGCTTGAGGATCCGCAGAATATGTAGTATAGAAACTAGCTCCATTATCACCCATTGTAGTTGCCGTACTATTAATGTTGACGTTGGCCCCAATAGTGATTTGAGTTATCGGACAACCTCTAAATACTCCGTTAGCTATACTAGTAATAGTCGCAGGTATAACAATGGTATTTAGATTATTAACTCTATCGGTCCAAAATGTTTGATATTCTAATTGGGTCAAACCGCTTCCTAAAGTTAAAGAATTGAGGTTGTGTCTATAGAAAGCATATTGGTCGATGTTGGTCACTGAATCTGGTATGACTACATTTGTCAATAAGTTCTTATCAAATGCACCTTCACCAATACTTACTAATGAGTTTGGTAAAGTGAGAGTTTGTAGTTTATTATCATAAAAGGCATACAAATTTATCGCCGTTATGTTATTACCTAAGAATGTTAAATTTTCAATTAAGTTGGTCATAAAAGCTCGATCCGGTATTATGCTTAACCCGGTTCCAATTGTTAAATTAACAATCTTAGATTCTCTAACAGCTTCTTCTTCCATTAATGTGACACTATTTGGTATTACCAAACTTGTTAAATTATTACCAGTTAGAGCATTCTGACCTATACTTATCAAGCCTTCCGGTAAAATAACACTAGTCAATTGTTTACCGTAAAATGAACTATGATGTAATCTTTGAACTGGTAATCCATCAATAGTTTGCGGAATGATTACGTCTAAACCACCACCAACTTCATCATATCCATCAATAGATATTGCGGTTCCACCATTAATGAGTGATGTAGTAAAGTGTGCTCTATTCGTAGCTGTCGGGGTTCTTGTCCATGAACCTTCTGAATAATTATATTCGCCTGCAAGTTGGCCATTTGAATTATATAGAGTTCTAAATCCTGCAGTATTATTACCCATTGTTGGTTCGTTTGAATACCCATACCCGCCATAGTAGCTAATGGTCACATTAGCTGGTATGTCAATTTTGGTTATTGGATTATCACTAAAGGCATCAACATCAATGTTAGTAACACTTGAGGGTATTGTGATTGTGGTTAAATAGTTACCAGCAAATGCTGATTCCATAACTCTCTTTAAAGTAGACGGCAGTATGACGCTATTTAAGTTCTTATTATGAAAGCCCCAAACTTGTTCAACATCATAACCCATGATTTGATTTGGAATTATGATATCCGACCCAATAACTGGATCAAATTCTGTTATACGTTTAGTGGCAATATCAAACTTATAGAATTGTTCATCACCCATCGAATCATCAACCCAAGTTGAAGATGTATAATCGGTTGTATTGAACTCATATATACCACCATTTTTTAAACGGTAATCAACATATCGCTTTCTAAAAAGTTCATCATTAGTACCCATGGTCATATTAGCACCATAGAGTCCACCATATTGAATATCAACATTAGTACCAATTTTTACGCTCATTAAATTGTTATTTTTAAATGCCCCATCGCCAATGACTGTAGCATTATTCAAGTCAACGCTTGTTATTTGATTGCTCATGAAACAAGCACCTGGAATGGTTACTAATGAAGTTGGTATAATCACGGATTGAATGCTATTATTTATGAATGCCGCATATCTTAAATCAACCAACCCATCAGGTAATCTTAGCGATGTTATCTGGTTGTTGGCAAAAGACTGATCTTTTATAGTGGTGATTCCGTCGGATATGTATGCACCAATTAATGACTTATTATTAAATGCGTTTGCACCTATGATGCTCACTGGTGATCCATTAATATTTGTCGGTATAACCGGATATTTATCCACTGTTGCATCATACGCCGTTATCTCGGTGTCAACAACTGTAAAATACTTATCTTGAGTATATCTAAACCATTCAGATCCAGTCCAGACGTATCTGCCACTTTTTGTCGGGCTGTTTTGATATGTATTATATAATGCAACATCAAATGGTGAATTCTCAGATTCTAGAGTCGCGGTACCAATTATAACACTTTCTAAGGCATTGGAAAGAAATGCTTCAGATCCGATATATACAACTGAATCCGGTATTACGACATGTACAATACCTTTATTGTTAAATGCGTTATCACCTATGGCTACAACTGGATAGTCTTCGATAGTTTCTGGTATTAATATGGTTGTTTCATTTAGAACGTTATTAAAATTAGTTATAGTAACTTCTTCATTGCTTATTGTGTATTCATATAGGTTATTTGGAATAAAATCCCAAACTGATCCATTTAATGTATAAGTACCTGCTAACTTACCCACGGAGGTGTATTTATTTATCATATTAGTTGGCAATGCATAACCTCCTAAAGTTACATTGAACCCTATACCAACACTAACTATAGGATCGCCATTAAATGCTTCAATATCAATAAATGTCAAAGTTTCGGGGAATGTTACACTAGTGATCAGACCATTATTTTCAAATGCATCCCTGCCGATAGTAGTTAAAGTTTCAGGAAATGTTACCCCAGTTAAACCTATGTTTCGAAATGCGCTGGAACCTATAACTTCAACATCAACACCTCGTATTTGCGATGGAATTGCCGGAGCTAAACCATACGCTGAATCATACGCGGTTATTGTTTTAGTAACATCATTGAACACAAAGAAGTTTTCTTCCAATCCCACATTTTCATTTATCCATGTGTTTGGATACAACGGATTATTATTATAGCGATACCTACCCGCAACTTTATTCAAGAAGCTATAACGACTTTCTAAAATTGTACCATTCGGGAAACCACTTAAACTGTTTATATTTGCCCCAACAGTTACATCATCTAATTGAGCATTATTAACAAAGACATTAGTTCCTAAAGTTGTTACACTTGTAGGCAATACTACCGAAGTCAGTGCATTGGTGTTAAAGGCCTCATTACCTATAGTCGTTAATGAATTTGAAAATACTATAGATGTTATTGCGTTTCTAAAAAAACCTCTAAATTCAATAGTTTTTATAGTATTTGGCATAACCAAAGATGTTAAACCTTTAAGGTCAAACGCGGACGTACCTATAACTTCAACATCAACACCTCGAATTTGCGAAGGTATTGTTAAATTTTTGCCATACGCTGAATCATAACCAGTTATTTTCTTTAGTGCAGTGTCAAATTTAAAGAAGTTTTCTTCGAGTGGTATATCTTGATTTACCCATATATTCGGATATGTAGCTGTATTATATAAGTATCTGCCGGCTGCTTTATTTGTATAATTAAGATATTTATCTTGGAATGAAATACCGTTAGTACCTAATGATGTAGTATCAATTCCGGAAACATTCCCACCTATAGTAACATCAGTCAAAGGTGTTGAATAAAAAGCTCCATTTGAAATAGTTGTAACACTGCTCGGAATAGTCACGCTAGTGAAAGCATTCCTTTGAAAGGCCATTGGCCCAATAATTTTTAGTGTGTTTGGAAGTTGTACACTAACTAAGCCTTTATTTTGAAAAGCATTAATCGCTAAATTCTCAACCTCTACCCCTCGAATTGTATCTGGTATGACTAAGTTGGTTCCAGCATCGATATCATAACCATCAGTTAATATTGTTTTAGTGACCATATCAAATTTAAAAAATTGATCAGTTGCTGGCGTGCCATCTTTTAACCAAAGTCCGGATGGATACGTAATATTATCATATCTATAAACACCAAAACTCTTAGACATGAATACATCATATCTTTTCATAAATTTGGTTGTATATGTACCGAAAGTTGTTGTGGTTGAATTGGTTATTGCAAAAATGCTTTTAGTCTCAATATAAGTCAAATCATTATAAGTGAATGCTTGATCCCCCAATGTTGTTAATGTTTCGGGGAATGATATAGATGTTATATCATTTTCTTGAAAACATTTAAATTCTATTTCTTGTAATTTTCTAGGTAGATCCACGGATTTTAGATTTTTATTCATAAACGATTGTTGACCAAGTTTCAGGACTTCAATGCCGTTTATTGTAGTAGGTATTTTTACCGATGTAGTGCCTGATAATGCTGTAAAAGCTGTAATCTTTTGGTCAGCTTCACTAAAAGTAAAATATTTATCATGAGTTCGTCTATCCCATGAACTATCTGTCCATTCATAATGACCCGAACCTTCATATGTAAAATCATTACCAAACGGTGGTATTATTTCATTCAAGGTGACGTTATCATCAATTAAAACGTCACTTAAACTATTCATAGTGAACGCGTTTGCCCCGATACTTGTTACACTACTTGGTATTGAAACTTTAGTTATGCCTTTATTCTTAAATGCATTATCACCAATAGCAACAACTGGATAATCTTCAATAGTTTCAGGTATCACTACATCAGATCCATACTTAGCGGAGTAGTTGGTTATAGTAACTTCATCATTAGCTATTGTATATGTGAATATAGCTTGGTTAGTTACACTAATATCAATGTTAATATTTTTACCTTCAAATGATAAAGTTACTGTTTGACTAAGAGCTTCTTGAGCTGAGTCAAATCCGCTCACGATAAAATTTTCATTAGGTATTACTACTGGAGGGTATCCATCATTATATTGACCATGAACGACCATACCACTTAAATCCAATGATTCATATAAATCATAATCTAATTTTGATGGTGGTGATACAACAGTCAATGTTTGTAAAACTTTGGTAGGGAATCCTAATTTACCATTCTTTAAAATGAGTTTACCTGATGCATTCTTGTAGATCTTCATTAGTTATTCTCCGTAACTGAAAATATGTTAGATTTACCAATAGACATATCTATTTCAAAGTTTGGTGCGATTTGAACCAAACATTTAGGACTGGGTGTTTAATACAATAATTCAATTCGATATTGGGGTATAAGATATATAAACTCCTTGTGAAAATAAGTCCTACCACTTTTTAATGATAGGACTTCATCATTTCTAACTAAGTTTGTTTATCACACCACAAACCCATCAATATCAACGGGTGGAGGAATTTCACCGTCCGAAGGAGGTTCATCAGGTACTTCACCCTCTGGTTCAATAGCTGGAGGTGGAACAACATCTTTCTTCTTAGCATCCAAAGCTTTCTTCTTTTCCAAGAATGCTTTCTGAGCTTGTTTAGCATTCTCAATAGCTTCAGCTTCTGATGTTTGATTTTTATCAAAAGTCTTTAAAGCCTTATCAGATAGATCAGACATGGTTTCTTTAACACTAGATAGTTCAAGAATGCTACCACCAACACCGCCAGCGCTACTGGTTATGATATCATCAATGTTACATGACTCCAACTGGTTCTGATATTTATCAGCTATCTCTTTTACATAGGTAGCAAGTAAACCATCAAAAGCAGTTTTAAACTCAACGTTACCAACATATAACTCTGCTACCTTAGAAGCCTGAAACTTATTAGCATAACCAGCCATACTATACCATGCACCAGATACAACAATAACTTTATTTTCTTTAAGGACACTGAATGCTGACCAGAAGTTAGAGTATCCACCCATATAGCTGAATGAAGTTTTGGTTTTAATGAGAGGAGGAAATGCTTTATTTTTAATACAATACATTTCAACTTCTTTACCATCAAAGCCATAGATTCGTTCTTCAAGATTACCAGCATCAGACATATAAATCAACTGGCTAGTAGCAAATTGTAGAGTTCTACCACCAGGTATGGTATCTGATTGTTTCATACCTTTAATAGCAACGGGGGTAGGAGTCGGCCCGATGCCTACTGCATCTCTCAGCTGGTTGATGGCTACAATAGTAATACCATATTCCTGTAGATCTGATGTAATCTTAGGCAGATACAATGAAAGCATTCTTGCTTTAAAACCAATGATTTCTTTTGGATCTTCTGCTTCGAATTCTTTCTTGGTTAATGTGTTTGCAATACTATCCCATACAACAATAGCTGGAACGTCTTTAGCATCCTTATTAGCCTTCTTGAATTCAACGATTGAATCAATGATCATGAAGATATCTTCAAGAGTGCAATCACTAATAGGATCGATTGGAGGATAGTTAACACCAAGCTGAGATAAACGAAACTTAGTCATAGTGGTTTCAGTGTCGATATAAAGAGCAATACAATTACCACCACTATGCTTTTGAAAACTAGATACAAACTTGGAAGCTAATGATGACTTACCACAACCAGCTCTACCAACTAGCTGAACAATGCCACCATGAATAATACCACCACCAAGAATAGCGTCCAGATTAGTAATTCCCGTTCTGATGAGTTTGGGTTTTTCACTAGCAACTGACTTTACCCCCTTATCTTTTGACAAGAAAGATGTTAATCTATCCTGTATTGATAATGCTACAGCTTTAGGATCGGCCATGGTTAGTTCTCCTTTAAAAATCTTTTACCGAAATTGAATCCAAAAAACATACTTATCGTTATTGATATTAATGCACTAAACTCTTGGGTATAATAATACGTGACTGAATAGGCTATTAGGCAAGCAATTAAGCATATCGTTGCTATTGTAGCTCGATGTTTAAAATCATCCGTTTCGGTTTTATAATCATCGAACTGTTTAATGAGATACAACAGAGTTCTTTGATCTTCATACTCCGTTATTTTTTCACCTTGCTTATGAAATACTATATTTCCAAAGTTATTATCATTATCAAGGAATGTCACGTGTATAACTTCCCCGAGATTAGTTAACAACACGTCCATACCAGCAATATGTTTGATATCGGGCTTCTTCGTTACTATATCATTGATAACCTGTTTAGCCCAAAATTTTATTTCTTCTTCGTTCATGTTAACTCCTTCTAAATTTATTATCGATTCTTATGATACATAAGTTATAATTTAGAAGGCATGAGATTAGGATTCTTATTAACAATCTCATTGATTCTTTGCTTATTCTCTTCTATACCAACCTTAACGGTATTCCGTTCACTAAGAACTTGACGTAAAGCAATCTTGAATTCTTCAACTGATCCACCACCATCTAACAATTCTCTAAGCTTGAGTATCATAAAATTCAACTCTCGCTTATACTGTAGAATGGTGGTATAGAATCCGGTAAACGTCTTGATCTTGTTTTCTATGATATGAGCATTACGGTATGACTTATCATCAATATTGAAAGTATCTTTTAATAGAGTTCGCATCTGTTCAAGATCTTCAATGTCATGTTGTAACCCATTAATCTGATCAATGATTACAAATGTGACATCTTTAGTATTGCAACTTCTATCCAATAATACCGAATTTATTTTTTCCAATTCCATATAACCTCCGCATAAACAGTTGCCAGTTTTCATGATATACATTTATACCTGAAACTAGGAACAATTCTTTAAACGTTAAGAAAATTCGAAACAAGTATTCTACTAATATATAACGTATAAACTAATTGCATGCTCAATCAGCCGGGTAATACACCATTCAAAAGGACTGTAATACTTGCCATATTAATTGTTATTTTCTTAAAAGATTTGCCTCCTAACATGTCTTATTTCTTTATTGTATTGCACCTAAGTTGTATCTTTTTAATCAGAGAATTTGTATCATTAAATCTAATTTTTACAGAGAATCTTATACCTGTTATCTGTTATTTCATTTAACAGGTGGTATCACTCTTTTATCAAAATAAAGAATTATTTATTTTTTCCGTATCTCCTGATTCGTTATAAGGAAATGCGATTTCGCAACAGACCTTGCGTGAATAAATTTAGATTTATTTTAAAAAGAATCTATGATACATAGAGTCTAGTTAAATGTTTCGAATTTAATTCTTCAAGTCTTGATTAAGTAAATTTAAGGATATTCATTATTTAGATTCTTAGTTACTTAATTGAAACTAGGTTCGCATGACTCCTGGTGAGATCATGCATCAACTTAGCTATTGTATAATTTAAATCAGCCATGATTCAAATTATACATCTATGATTAGAATATTTTATAAGCTAATCATTTAGACAGACCTTGCGTGATAACCAGATTCTTGCTGATAACTAAAAACACCATTTGGGGTATCTTAATGCATCTTAAGTTTAATGCTCTATCTATATCTCCATCTAATCGAGAACTGCTATACCATAAAGGCACATACAATCCAGCTTACGTCGTTCTTAAACAAGCAACAGATGATAAGAAGTTCTACTATTCAATAACAATAACATCTGGTAAGAATGATATTCTAGTTGATGACCTTTATATATTCGATAAACCAGATTACTCAGACGTAAAAAAAGAAATTGCTTTCTATCAGTATCTTAAATGTTTAGCTGATATGACTATATCCGATATCAAACTGGTTACCAATTATATCTATTTGGTAGGACCATCTGGTATCATCAATAATAGATTCAATGAAGATAAGTGTCAAGCAGAGGTATACCAATTAGAGCATGCTAATGAATTCTATAGTAATATCTATGTGAAGTTCTTATCCTACTTGAATGATGTTCTTAAGATGAGAGAGATCATCAATCAAATTAAAAGTTTCATAAGTGTTGAAGTTCCATTTAGAGCAAGTCTTTTTGGATATACACCAGTTAGTATACTTACAAGAAAGTATAGACATGGTGATCTAAAAATCAAACTGCAAGATGTACCGTCTTTTAGGAAAGAAAATCATTCAGTTTTCTCATGTTCAGATGAAATTGCAAATAGATATAATATAGATAATACAAGAAGAATTTTTGCCTATAAGGCCTTATTGGATTATTATATAGAACATGGTGAAACTAAATGCGACACTGATTTCCTTTATGATAACATGCTTAAAAAAATATACGTAGACAAAGATGGCGTCTACTATTCTGAGTAAGGGGAATTGAGTATGTCAGAAGATATAAAAGAGTGCATGGGGTGTGGAAGACAAATATTCAATGGTTGTTCAGTTAATAAGGTAAATACTATAGCTGGTGTTAACTATATTATTGAAGATGAACTATGTCCAGATTGTATCATGAAGGATGCCAGGTCAGTCTCTAAGAAAGATCAAAGAGAATTAGACCTGGCTGAAGAGCAAGAATTAAAAAAGCTTTTTGAGTGCAACGAAAAAATCTAAGAACTTGGTCCAGTTGACATCTATGTTTGAATTGTATAGAAGCACTGCATAGATCAACATGAAGATCACGTTGTATATGATAAGTTTCTTAGTTATATTACTAAAGAAATCTTCGATTTTCTTTTCGTTGATTTTGCAAACATTATCTTTAACGTATTTTTCACGTTCCGTCTTCCACTCTTGTATGTCTTTATCATGCTCACTTATTTTAGCCTTCATCGGGCCAAGAGCATTTTCTAATAAGCGTTCAGTTGCTTTTGTATCTTCCTTGATCAAGGACTTTATTTCTTCAAAATCATCTCGATTACTTTCAACATGTTCTCCTAGCCATTCAGACAGGGATTCAAACTTTTCACGGGTGTATGTATTACTCTTTTCAATTAACTCAATCAACAACTTTATCTCTGAATCATTTGGCATACCTTTATCACCTGCATTTCTAGGAAATATCCAAAAAGTGTGTAATATATTTTTTATTAACAAGTCCATTTTTAATAAGAACAAAAGTTCTAGTAGAGTTTAGTGGAGGAATGCATGCTAATAACACCTAAGTCGTATAGTCGAACCAGGTTGCGTTCGATCCTTTCATATAAGTCAATAGATACGGAATATGAATTTGATTCCAGCGATGAGATAGAATTGTTTCTGCCTGTTGACATGCGATATGGTAAAGTATTAAACTTCAAAGTAAATTCAAACTCTACTATTGAAAATAAATTTCAAGTACTAGCTGTAGGTATCAATCCACTTACTATAAAACAACTAACAACTAATACCATACTTTGGTATGAAGATGTCAAATATGGTCAATTGTTTGATACCGATATAGAAGCTTTCACCGTTAATACTCAATTTGTGAGGCCAAATTCATTGAAGCCATATTTTCACGTTAGTAATTTAGAAGGACTTTATATGTATTGCAAGTCTAATGAATTCATCACTAATATGTCTATATCTATGGTCTATGAAGATCTGGATAACATGAAGTAATACTATGTATAAAAGAGTATTCCCGAGATCAAAAGGCTTAGGGTTAGATACCCTTCAAGAGTGGTTAGAAAATGGTGGAGAGACCACACTTGAAGAATTCGTGTCCCAATACTTAGAAAGTAAGGGTGGAGCTTTAAGATTAGAATTTTCAGGTAGAAGTATATCAAAAGGTTTCTTAAGTCCTAATGTAATGGGGTACTCTCCTAAAACCATGGGTACAACATTAAAAAAAGCATGCACAATTAAGAGGATTATATATCAAACAACAACACCAGTGAATAAAGTTATCAACATTAGAACAACTGATGGAGATATCTTATATTCGTTTGTGGCCGATTCTAATAAAGAGATTGAACCTGAATCTATCTTTATTGATCCAGATAAAACCGTTAACATATTCGTTGACGGTCCAGATCACATGATAAGTTTGATGAAGCTAGATCTAGAATTAGAAGTACAAGATTCGTAACTGACTGTTTAATAAAAAATAGTTCACAATTTCAGAAAAGGGGTTTTACATATGATTCTTTATTTAAGAAATAAAGCCGCTCTTGCCTTTGAAGATCCTTTCTTAGGCATCTACGTACCGGCAAAAGAAACCACCAATGAAGGTATTTTTGCTATTGATAGTAATGACCTCAATGGTCTGCTTCGCTCCAATCCTGAAGCTTCTTCTAACCTTTACGCTCTGCTAACTACTGGTGCCACTGGCTCTGTAACCTATGGTACTGATTTATACATCTCTACTGATGGTGTTGCCGGTGAAAATAAAGTTGACGTTGGTGCTCTTGGCGCAACTGCAGCTGAAAAAGCCAGCATCGCCTATGCCAAGCTGAGAAATCTTGTTGGCGCTCAAATCTTTATTGATCCAACCGGTACAACTCACCTAACCAAAGACCTTCAGTCATCTCTTAGTGCTCTTGATACCGCCATCAACGGTCTGGGTAATGTAACTGAAAACCTTACTTGGCGCCCTCACGTTCTAGCAGTAACCGAAGATGCTCAGCTGAATGTATCTGGTCCGATTCTTATTAGCGGAATGACTTTCCCGCTGTCTGATGATGATCTACCAGAAAACATCAACGGTTCTGATATGATCGAAGGCACCTATGTTCTTTATAAAGGTGCAACCGCTGCTGATGACAAGCTTTTCAAATCGGTTGGTGGCAGTCTGGTTCTTCAGAGTGGTATTAACGGTCTAAATGATGGTTATACTTATATTGTTAAACATAACCTACTGGGTGAGTGGCATAGTCAAGAACTTCAAGCACTCTTTACTTTCTTTGCTGGCAGCGGCCTGATTAAGATCTCCGATGTTTCTTGGAACGTACCAGAAGAAGGTGGCATGAAATCGTTTACCGATATCGCCGCTTTCGTGGCTGCTAAACAGAATCCTCAGAACACCTGGAAACAGGATGAGCTGGTATTCATCGTTGATGTTAAGCGCTTTGTACATGTATTAAGCTATAACTCAACCGGTGCCGTTGAAGATACAGACTGGGAATGGTTGTTTGAACTTTCTAATACTCTTTATATTGACGATACCAAAGTTAAAGTTCTTGACACAGCTGCTTTCGTTCTTCCGAATGCAACTGCAACTGGTGAAGCTGGTGCTTTAATGTTTAACACCGCTAGCGGTATGATTATGAAACATGATGGTACTGATTGGGAATCTGTTTCCAAGAGCCATCTACAGTTTGGTGGTGCTCGCGTTGATGGTCAGTACCTCTCAGTAGCAGGAGTAACATCAGGTCAGACTGGTATTCTTGCTGCTAGGGATATGAGAATCACCGCCGTTGCTATTAAGATTGGTTCTGGTAACCTCACCAAGACTTTCGAAGTTCGCGTTGATGGTGTTAAGGTTGGCAGCGATCTAGTAGCTGTTGCTGGTGTTGTAAGTGTAACTGGTCTTGCTTTGGACGTTGCTGATGGTAGCTACATCCAGGTATTTGCATCTGCTGATGGTGCTGCGGCTCTGAACGTTGTTGCCGCCGTTGAAACCTGCTTCACTCTACCGAAGTAATTAACCTTAAGCCCCTCTTGGACTTAGTTCTGAGAGGGGCTTTCACTACGTTCTTTTTTGACAAATAAACATATATAAGAATCTTAGCAAATAAGGTGGAAGTATGCTATACCCGATTTATATCTATAACCCTTCGAATGATATTATAATATTCGAAGATGTCGGTCTTGAGTTACCTGGATTAGATCTTTATGAAATTGTTAATGAAGATCAATTAGAATCATTATGTTATCCTGGTAGTTCGGTCCATACAGCATACACTAATTCCAGTATATATTTCGTATTGGATGATCAAGATCCACTAAATAGCATAATAGATTTAAATGATGTTTTAGTATCTGTTCCTACTAGTGGTGATACTCCTAGTGATACTAACCCGTTAATTACTAAAGATACTTTTGATTTACATAGTACTAATATTAATAATCCCCACGGAACAACCAAGGAACAATTAGGATTAGGCAATGTAGATAATACATCCGATTTAAATAAGCCGGTATCCACGGCTCAGAGTCAAGCAATAACAACGGCTCAAGGTTTAGCAGAGGCTTATGCTGATGGTTTGATTGAGTCACTTAAAGGTGCTAGTCCAGAGACCTTAGATACTATATACGAGATAGCATCTGCATTACAGAATAACCCAGATGTTATTACTAATATATTCACCGCTCTAGCCAATCGAGTGAGAGTAGATATAAACAATCAGGGGTTATCTTCTACTGAGAAGACTAATGCTAAGACTAATATTGATTTACAGAATGTAGATAATACATCAGACGTTAATAAGCCTATATCCAATGCCACTCAAACAGCCTTAGATGGCAAAGAACCTACATTCACAAAGAACACCGCATTCAATAAAAACTATGAAACTTCAAATCCCCAAGATATAGGAACATCATCTGCTGGCACATCTGATACCATAGCTAGAGGTAACCATATTCATGCTCATGGTAATCAAGCTGGCGGTAATTTACACGCGCTAGCTACCCAAACTTCTCATGGTTTCATGAGCTTAAATGATAAGGTCAGATTTGATAATTTAAAGTTTGACACTTCTTATGACAATGTGGAAAAAACTACCAATACTACCGATCCTTTGAATCAATATATTTTCAATACTTATCCAGCTAAAACCGTATTGGCCACTGGCACTTATAAAGTAAATGTAAGTGCTAGATATACAATGAGTGCTGTTAACAGAGATTTTACTTTGGCTTTATATAAAGATGGAGTAATCATAGAAAAGACCAGAATGACAACAAGGGCGCATAGATCGGGTGATGGCTATAGCCAGCCATATAATATGTGGGCTACAATTGATTATGTGAGTAACACAACTGTTTTAACATTGCGAGGCTATGTTTTAGGTGGATCTTTAACAGTCTTTGAATCTGAAATCTTATTGGAGAAATTACCATGATTCCTTATAATTATCCCAAACGAATTAATCCCGATACTTTTATGTGGGAAGTCCAGAAGTCTGCAATAACTATTTGCATATCTTCTATTAGTGTATCCGGATCTGTAACCACTTTAATTTTTAAAGCAGATTTGAGCGTTGAAGAAAAATTAATACTTGACCAATTAGTTGAAAATCATGACCCTGATATTCTTTTACCGGAAGAGAATATTCCAGATGTTATGGTTCTTGAAGTTCCTAAATATGCAGTTCATGAAATTGATAAGACCTATATCGAACGTTCTTTAGTAGTCACAACCACCACCGAAGAATTGGATAACGGGCAACCTTATAAACTTACATACAAGAATCCATATCCGATTATCTTATTAGGCGGGGATCTATACCCTGATGATGAATGTAAGGGCGATGAAGCTAAAATGATAGTTCATATGCCAACACCGCAACCTTATGATATAGTAGCTCAAACTATGGCTCCAACAACCATTGGTGTTAATAAGTTTATTGCAAGTCCAGGTTCTTCTAAAGTTACTCTTTGGAAAAGTTACGAAGTATCTTTAATATCGCCGGACTTTCAAACCGTTTTACCATTAGGGGAAATCATAGATGTTCAAGGTGATGAAATAACGGTATCTGGCGAAATGTCTCAGGTGATGCCTGCTGGTTCTTATATAACATCGATCGCTGTGCCGGTTCCATTCTTAAAGATAACATCAAAAAGAATTAAAATTAGAATTGGCGATGGCACAACCAGGGGTACATACATACCAAAAGGTTGCACTATTGAAATACAATATTGGAATAAAAGTCATTTAGCTAAAGATGTAGGCTTCATGATAGAGTATTACGTTTAAAAAGAGGTGTCCTATGGAAGAGTCGGGTTTAGAATTTGAATTAGAAATCGGTGACATGATATTCACGTCAGATGAATATACAATTTCAAAAGCTATTAGATGGTTTAATGGCGGGGATAAATCCCATGTTGTTGTATATGTAGGTAAGGGATTGATCTTAGAAAGTAGCTGGTCTGGTGTTGTAATCACCAGCTTGAAATCATACACTCAAGATCCTAAAGTAAGATGTACCGCGGTTAAATTACCTCCTCATATTGATAGACAAGAATTCATTGATAAGCTTTATGAACATATCGGAGAAGCTTATGATTTCAAACTATTCTTTGGACATATTCTTCAAAGATTCTTTGGACACTTTGAATCTATTATAAGCAGATATGATGTTCATAGTCAATGGTTATGTTATGAAATAATCGGAGTAGCTTTAGAAGATATGGGTGAATTGTTTCCCGAACCAGACATAGAACTTAATCCGGATAAGCTATTTGACTATTTAAATGATGGTAAAAATTCATGGCAGCTTTCACCAAAAAAGAAACAAACCATTGACAACATGAATAAGGAGACTATATGAGCGGCGATCGCGAAACCTTAGTAGATTATGATTTTCATTTTAATCAAGCGCTCAATCAGTGTGTACATAGATTACAAAGTGATCCATCTGTTGAAGGATTAAGAACTTCTCTTTGGTGGTATAACACAACAGATAAAGCTTTGAAATATTATGATGGCATAAAGATAAGACTGATTGTAACTGGTGAGGATTTGGAATCTTGTGTTAAACGTCTAGGCACCACCATGGCCAAAGGTGAATTACTTATTGGTGGTAATGGTAATGCGGTAGAAAAGTATGAAGGTGATGCTGGTCTGATTTATGTTGATATTAATGGTATAGTCAGAACTGCTATGCCTGGAGTTGACTATCTAACAGAAGTTGATTTAACCAACTTCAATGATAATGCAATATCCGATGACTTTATTCATAGTAGTGAAGAGCATAAGTTAACAACCATTGGTGCTATTAAAACATACTTTGTCACCTTGCTTGAAAACTTAGGTTTAAGCTTAACTAATAATGTAGTCTCTCAGATCATTCCATTTGAAGCAAGTAGATGGTTAGATGTTCTTGGTGAATACTTTCTAACTACAAATGCTGATGAACTTCTTTTGAATCCAAGAAGTGTGAGCGTATTCAATGAAAATAATGAGCTAGAAGATGTCTATGTTAAACTTCAAGATCATGAAATTAAGTTAGGTAGCATTGAACCATTTAAAGGAACTATGAAAATATTAGGAACATCTGAAGCTGTTATTATTCCAGAAGAACCAGACATTCCTACCGAAGAACAATATTTTACATTTGATATTCCCACTCAGACTATAACTGGTTATAATATAGCTGGTGGTGTCAATGTTTATATTCCGGATCAACTATTTGGTGTAGATGTTCTTGCTATTGGTGATGAAGCTTTTGCATACAAGAGTATTAGAAGCGTTCGAATACCTTCAACAGTTAATCATATTGGTTATGCGGCATTCAGAAATAACCTTTTGACTAAAGTTCAACTACCTGAAGGTTTAACTTACTTAGGAATTAGTGCATTCAGAAGTAATGCTATTGTTGACTTTAATATCCCCTCAACTTTAACATCAATCTTTGATCATGCATTCTCTGGTAACCAAATATCTAGACTTGAAATCCCTTCGACTATTACTAGAATCGGCGAGAAGTCATTCCAATATAATCGAATTGAATTCTTAAGCATACCTTGTAGTGTTACTCAATTAGGTATCAGATCATTCGGTAATAATAAGATTCCTTTTGTAGTCATACCAGGTTCAATAACTGAAATTCCGGATTATTGTTTTGAGAATAATCTTATAAGTGCAGTCCATATACCAAACAGTGTTACAAGAATTGGCTACGGTGCATTTATAAATAATTCTTTGAAATGGTTGCACATTCCAAACAGTGTTACCACTCTAAATGAACATGCTTTCAGGAATAACAATATTGAACTATTGACATTACCTGATACCCTTACTAGATTAGAACATGGTGTATTCTATATGAATAAGCTAAGTGATGTATCTCTACCAAACACTTTGACCTATATTGGTATGGATGCTTTAAGGTCTAATCTCTTAAATACTATCGTGTTACCTAATGGGATCACCGAGGTTGGTAAGAGGGCTTTGATGGGTAATAATATGACTTCGATTACCATTGGCTCGAATGTTACTATCGGTATCAATTTACTAGATGAAGATAGTGATCACTTTAAAGATGAATACACATCGGAAGGTAAAACTGCTGGTGTATATGTCGGGACTCAAGACTCTACTTGGAGTAAACAATCATGAGTGCTATTGAAAAAAGATTAAGACGACCTTTAAACTTCAATTTCACACAATTAAAGAATGCATGCTTAGAAGTTCTTGATTCAGATCCATCATCTAATGATCTCAAGACTGGTAGAATTTGGTTAAATAGGTTACAGAAGGCTTTAAAATGGTATGATGGTGATGGCATATCCTCTGGTGGGGGCAGCATTTCGGTTGGTGTTTATGTAGGAGATCATGATGCTAGCTCTGGTGGACTACCAACAACTGGTAATGGTTCTGGTAATGCTATACTTCAAGGTAACATGTGGATGGTATCAGTTGCCGGTACTATTGATGGTATTGGTTTTCTTAGTATTGGTGACCTTCTTATTGCAAGAATTGATGCTGCATCTTCTAGCACTCACTTCATTGCTTTACAAGGTAAACTAGTAGCTGGTGCTCATGGTAATCTAGGTGGTGGTGATCTTCATAGTACAGCTACTCCATCAGTTCATGGCTTCATGTCATCATCCGATAAGACTAAATTAGATGGCATGAGTGAATCCAATATCGAACTAACCCCGGAAGGTAATGTTAACATACCAGATGGTAAAGTCTACATGTCTGGTGGTGTAGATATCATCAATAAAACAAAGATCAAGTCTCTAACTCATAGGACGACTCCGTTCACCGATGTGAGCCAAGTTAATGTAAATCATAACTTAGGAAAGAGGCCAGCCGTAACGATACTAGATACAAGCGGTAGTGAATATGAAGCAGATGTTGATCATATTGATGAAAATAATCTAGTTGTTAGGTTTGAATTGGTGATGAGTGGAATAGTCATTTGTAATTAACTTTAGGAGAAACATTATATGGCCAGGAAGTTTGCATCGGGTATTGATTTACTCAAAACGGAAGTAAGAAATTTTAGATTCCAAAGATTACCATCGGATCCAGTTGGTAGTGAATTATATCAAGGTCGACCATGGTTCAATACAGCTGAAGAAAAATTTAAGTTTTATGATGGCACAGCAATTCAAGTATTAGGCACAATCGAAAACTTGAGACTATCAAATTTTGCCATTGATGCTGTTACTAATGACATTCCGAATGCAACTGATGGTCAAATAGCTGATGCCGTAACTATTAGAACTTATGTATCTAATTTACTCACTAGCTTTGGTAACCCGGTTGGAGCACATGATGCATCTACTGGATTAGTACCCGATGGCACTGGGATTAGCGCTGGAGCTTGGTGGCGCGTAACTGTTGGTGGTGATATAGCAGGTCTAGGAACTCTAGAAACTGCAGATGTTATCGTTGCAGCCATTGATACACCAGTAGATGCATCTGACTTCTTTGTATTGCAAGGTAATATCTCTAACGCGGTAATGTTTTCTGAAACAACCGCTACTGTTGATTCTCTACCAGTATTCTCAGATTCGACCGGTAAGAACTTGAAAGGTAGCAGTACCATATTTGACACCGAAGGTTACCTAGATACACCAGTAGGTTTCAAAGTTGCTGGTGTTGCGGTTCCTATGAGTCATGGAGTTCAAGGTGGTGGTAATTTACATAGCGCCGCAACCACATCTGAAGCTGGGTTCATGTCTCCGGAAGACAAGATTAAATTAGATGGCCAAGTTGAATCTAATATTGAAATCACTCCGGAAGGAAATGTTAACATTCCGGCTGGTAAACAATATTTAGTCGGCGGCGTTGCTCTATCAACTGAACATGGTAACCTTGGTGGTGGTGACCTTCATGCTCTTGCAACCGAAACTGAAGCCGGTTTTATATCACCAGCAGAAAAAGCTTTCTTGAATCAGATCGATGAAGCCGACGTTGAAGTTACCCCAGATGGTAACTTTAATATTCCAGCTGGTAAACAATACCTGGTTGGTGGAGTTCCTATATCAAGCGAACATGGTAACCTTGGTGGTGGTGATCTTCATGCTCTTGCAACCGAAACTGAAGCTGGTTTCATGTCATCGGTCGATAAGACAAAACTTGATTCGGTTGCTCAGAGTGATATCGAAGTTACTCCGGAAGGTGACTTTAATATACCGGCTGGTAAAAAATATTTAGCTGGTGGTATAGAAACAGCAAATAGTATTTACTTTAGTAAACCATTTGATGGATCAATCTGGGTTGAAAACAATGGTGAATATTATTGTGAAATTGATATAACTGATCAGATGCCAACTAATAGAGATGCTATCGTTGAAGTTCGTGGTACTGATGGTTATGAAATCGAGGTTGATAACTATATTACCGTTGATGGTAATTTAAGATTGGAAGCTGGTTCAGCCTTTGCTGGTGTTGCTTATATCACTTCTAAGAGGTAACCATATGATTACTTTAAGTTCTATTTCATTTATCGTGATTGATTGTCATACTAATGAAACTCAAAGCTTAAATTACATCACTCTCTAAAGTAATTAAATGACTAGTTGGCATCTGGTAGAAATACTAGGTGCCAAATTTTCATGTTCTAAAACCGTGTTTGATAATAGAAAACAAATGTTACATGATTTGAACTGGAGGTAATTATGTCTTGGAATGAAAGACAGATAATGAATCGGCGCTTTCAATCGTCGATGAATCAAGAAGATGCTTTTATCACGGGGTATTTCTTCGTGTGGTTTGAAGTCCCTGAAAAGATCGTAGATGTTTATAATACACTTTTCGGACAACAATCTATGCTATATTCTCCACCTAATGTTGACCCCTCCGCGGAAGACATGGGTAAAATGCTATCAGCTTTAACATCTGGTGTACCAAGTATTCCAGATACTACTTTAGCTAAGGCAAGTAACGTAGGTATGGGCGGTCCGAAATGGGGAACTGCAACCAATTTAGATCATCCTACAAACGTATCATTCAAGTTTATTGAGCTTGCTGGTATTCCCGTTTGTAAGACTATCATGTCATGGTTCACTCTAATTAGAGATCCGAACTCTGGTGTATGTTTACTTTTAGATAAAGATTGCACTAAGAGAAACTGGATTGGCAGAGCAACTCTTGCTTATGTAAAACCTGATGGTGTAACTGTCGAAATGGCTACCAGATTTGAAGGTATCCATCCTCTTAAATACCCCTCAGATTTATTCACATCAGATGTTGCTACCGTTGAACCATTACAACCAGAAATTGATTTCCATGTTGATTCTATCTGGTCTGATACAAAAGCTTTTGAAGAAGCTAGAGAAATCGTTAAGAAGTTCAACCAGAATAAGCCCTTCGCTGAATCCGGTAAAGCTACCGTTATTAAAGACGAAGAGAATTATAAAGGTAAATAAGGAGACTAAAATATGTGGGAAAGTAGAAATCTATTTAATAAGCGTTTTAGTCTTGGCCTTAATCAAGAAGATGCTTATGTCAATGGTTACTTCGGCATTCGATTTGACTTCAACCAGGCTACTATGGAAGCCATCAATGCTTCCTATAAGGTAAATGCCGGTCCAACTCAGGAAGCACCTAAAGCTGTTTGGACTCCAGACAATGCTTCTAAGATGTTATCTTCTCTATGTGAGGGTGTAACAGCTCTACCTGGTGGAACTATGAACGTAGCCATCATGACTGGTATGGGTGGACCTAAATGGGGTGCTCCAAGTAACGTAGACTTCGGAGATGAAATGACAATTCGATTCAGAGAATTGTCCGGTATGCCCATTAGAACATTCATCACTTCATGGACTAACGTAGTTAGAAATACCAATACTGGTGCTTCTCAACTTAGAACTGAAGGTATGACTTCTCCATCTGGCGGTTATACTAAAAAGAACTTCTCTGCTGGTTTACTTTATTGGACTATGAAACCGAATGCTAGAGATGTTGAAATGGCATTCTATCTAACCGGTCTATGGTCAAATTCGGATTTAAGATCACAGATTGCTACCGATCTTACCACAGTTGATGGTCAGGCCTTTGATGTAAACTTCCATGTTGATGCTTTGTATTGCGATCTCAATGTCATTCAGGAAGCTCAGAATGCCGTTGAAACATATCACACGCAGGGTGTTGGTTCTTATTACGAATGGGATGGCAAGTTCAAGTCCTAATAGGTAAATATGAAACCAGTTACATATGATGAATACAATGAGAATTTACAGATTCTCACCAAGCGTTATCTTACCTCCAGAGATGCGTATGTAACTGGTTACTTTTTCGTAACGATTGATTCTATTCCTCCGAGCTTTCTAGCCTTTTTAAAGAAAAAGTATGATGGCGGAGATTGGTCGGAGGATAAGATCATCAAACTTTTTACTTCACTATCTGTTGAAGTATCACTACCTCAAGAAACACTAAAGACTAATGCCATGCCTGGTATCGGTGGGTATTCAAGAACTCACCCTCTTTTTACACAACCAGGTAATAGCATTGGTGTAAACTTTTTAGTAGATCAAAGATTAGAGATTACCACTTTATTGAATGCCTGGTATAGGTATATTCATGAAGTAACTACCGCAAAATTTTTAGTTGAAGATACTGATCCAACTGCTAACATCTTTGGTTGTAATTTTTACTATGCAACCCTATTACCCAACTTGACTGATATAGTCTTTGCATTCGTAGGTGAAACATTTTATCCTACTAGTTGTTTACCTTCAGACTTTGGTCATGGTGTAGGTGTTAGTGATAGCTTAAGACATTCTATGCAATTCAATATAGACTACTATGATTATTGGACTAAGAATAATAAAGACAATGCATGGATGGAGAAAGCTATTAGAGGCAAGATGGATCAATATAGAGCAACCAACTCTTTAGAACAACCAAACAATTTAGCATCAAGCGGCACTAGTTCACTTGACACCATGGTAGGTTAATCATGACCAATATACCAAGAAGCATCATTGAACAATTTGAAAAGAACTATCGAATTAATAGTTTAGTATTAGATGACTTCAGTTACACATCTCAAGTAGGTGCAGATGGCGACTTCCATAAATACATAGGCAAAGAATTAGCTGTCTATAGGATGGCTGTTCTACTAAGTACTATGGAAGGTAGTGACATGCTTGATCCTCAATTAGGATTGAACTTGTTACCTTATATCTACAGAGAGATGATACCTTCAAATATATCCGCTATTAAGAATGAGATAGTTAATAAGATAGCTAAGTATGAAAAGGATCTACAACTAATTAACATCATAGTAGATCAAGATTACAAGACTAAGTCAATCCATTTCAAATTATATCTGAAGTATACTCCATCTCAAGAAGACATAGTTTTAGATTTTGAATTCATTAAGACTATTCAAGCTTTGATGTTAAGGTCAAGGTGATCTTATGACATTCTTAAGACCATTTAGATATATTAACTATGTAGATGAGTATGAACGTTTATTGTTCAACCATTATGCAATCAAAGGTCCCAAGTACTTTTGTACATATTACAAGTTTGATATAGACAACTCAATCATAGATGATAGAACTAATGTTCAATCTGGTAGTTACCATATACTAGGTGAGAAGTCTGGCCGTAAGTGGAAGAAGATTCAATTCGTTCCAATGTGGCAAATAGAACCTCATGCTCCAGTTACCTATCAAGCTAAAGAAGAAGGCGTTGTTAGAGAACTAGAGACAACATTCATCTTACCAGACTATGTAGGTATCAGACCAACACCAATGGATTTCATTCACATCTTCGATAATACTGCTAATGTTAAAGAGAATAACAGTCCCCTATATATAGTCATCAATAAGAGTGAATCTCATGTTGGCAAGAGAAAGATATACAAAGTACATTGTAATAACTACGGATCAAAAGTTAATGATTTAGATGTCCCTCAAAGCATATCAAGTGAATGGATATACGTAAATCATTTTCGTAAGATCTTCTCTTATGATATGGGCGAATTAATACTACAAAGTTTAAACAATAACTTTGAACTATTTGATTCACTCAATAAAGACGAAGATTTTCCATTCAAGTATGATCCAAATCTTTGCATGTTCATCACGAATAAGTAGGAGAGAGTATGTCTAGCAATCTTAATATAATACCAAAGAATCTGATACTATCATCAACTGAATCCGTTCGTAAAAAAGTTCTTGATAGGATATCAGAGTATGAAGAATTACAAGGTGTAGATTTAAGTAAGACAAACTTCTTAACTTATATGATAAACATGATAAGCTTATTATCATCTGATAATGCATCTGCTTTATCATTATCTAAAAGAGAGAACTATCTTGTAACTGCTAACTTTCCTAGTAGCATATATAACTGGGCTAGCTATCTATCTTATGCTAAAGAATTTGCTAAACCAGCTATTGCTAGCGTTCTCTTACAGATACCTTTAGACTTCACAGAGAATGCTATCTTTGAGATACCTATGTTCTCAAATTTTAAAGCTGGTCAAATCATATATACTAATGATCAAGAACGTTTTGCTTTCATATATGATAAAGCTAGCAATACTTTAAGTGGTAAAGCTATTAATGAAGTAACCGTTAAAACATTAAAAGTTTTAACTCAGAATAATGTAGCTTATACTGCAGTCACTCTTAAACAGATGGAGAGGTCTGAAGAAAATCATACTGTTCCATATGATCTACAACCATATCAGCCTTATTCATTTCCTATCAATTTTAAAGATAGCTTAGCTGGTATTGAACTATACATAAGAAGCAATAATGTTGACCCAGAAGAACAATGGGGATTAGCAGGAAGCTTCTTTGACATGGGTTTAGGTGAAAAGAAATTTGCATTCAAATATGAATCCGCTGAGAAGATTAGGATCATGTTTGGTAACGATGTCTTTGGTAGGCAACCGACCCCTGGTTCGTTGATACGTGTAGTACTATATACTACTAAGGCATCAAAGGGCAGCGTTATAGCTAATAGTATCACGAAGATGGATAGGATATACTATATGAATAGCCAAGGTGTGGCAACTCAAGTAACTATCAATCCAGTGAACGTGTCAGCTAGTAGCTTAGGTGTAGATGATGAGACCTTAGAAGAAACTAAGAGAAAATCAAGAGCTAAGTTTAGGGCAAGGCAAAGAGTATTATCTGAACCAGACTTTGGTGATATAACTGACATCATTGAAAACTTTCCATTTGCTCACGTTAAGTCCATCTTAAAGAGAAGCGATGTCAAGACTAATGAAATAGTTCTCTATGTCACTCTACCAAAAGAGTATCGAACTTATGAGCCTCAGATATTGGACGATGTTAATAGGAGTGAATCAACTATCACTCAGACTATACCTATGCCTACTAATTCTATTTCGCAAAGCATTAGTAATGCAGTTAACTTAATCAAACCATATTCAGTCTTTACAGATAATGGTTATGATTACATATGTCCTTTCGGGATAGTTAAAGAGAGTGCTTCAAACGCTTATTACTATTACATGGTAAAGAATGCTGATGTTACTCCAGATGTTCATACATATGACCAAGTAACTTATCCTTTAAGCTATCTGAATCTTAATCTTAAAAGTGATGAAGAATTTGAAAATGTAACTTTTACTTTGACATATGATAACTATAATAATGTTGTCAATATGGCAAACATCACTACAAATCTTTATCTTAAGTTTAGAACAGATATCAAAGGTCCATATAATTGTGTAATAGATGATGTTCTTAAAACTATATCAGTTACGGTTCCTAGTGATGACATCATAACGGATTCATGTTCTATTGAATTTCATATCATGTCACTAGGTGTAAACATATCAGTTGTTAAGAATGACTACTATATCAAGAGAAACCTCAAGAGCTATATGTATTCAACAGTTCAATCAGGTGCTAGTACATCTACTATCTATGACATACCTTGTATTTTGAAAGACTATTATGTAGGTATGACAGATGAAGAAAGAACTAGATTTGAGGTAGGCATCTTACAGTCAATCATATCAACGACCAACCTGTCTGATTATCGAATGATGAATACAAGCTTAAATATCAAGTTTCTGAAAACTCATGGTATAGCAAGTAACTATGATTATAATAGACCTACTATGCCTAAGGTAAAAGATATCTTGAATGATCCTCCCGTTAGTCCTGCTAGTGGTGATAGGTATATCGTAGGATCTAAGCCAACTGGTGTATGGACTAATCATCAAAATAGGGTTGCTCTATGGACTGGGTCGTGGGTATTCTTTGATTCAGAACCTGGTTCAATCGTTGAAGTCACCAATCAAGGTAGAAAGTATACACTATCTGGCAATGGTAATAGATGGATCAATCCAGTCTTTAAGATTCCTTATGAAGTTGAAATATATGTCTATGCTAAAGATGTAGTTGAAGATGATAGCTCTATCATTAATGTAGTCAAGAAACATTTCATGTATACTATGATACCTTACATGGGCGTTGAAACTGAACAACAAAGAAGTATCATGTATAAAGCTATACAAGATCTTAAGAGCTACGTAGACTATTGCGAAATAAGAATACCTGAAGTTAATATAGTATTCGACTATAACATACTAGACTTTAATAGTGCTACTTTGAAGGGTTATGTTCCACAGTATATCTATACTGATATCGAACACATTAATGTTAAGGTAGTCAGAAGATGAAGATACAGATTAATACGAACGAGGAGTCAATCAATCGTATATACAATAAGTATCTTGCTAGGATGGCTAACTTACCATTACCTAAGAACTTCGTTCGAGGTAATAGGTTTTCAGTTAGACCTAAGTTCATAGTCATACATGATAGCAATTGTTTAAATCACTCTGATTCTACCTTAGTAGTAGATGGGCCTCAAACAGCTATGGGTGCACTTAAGTCTATCAACATATCAAGAGACTCATTAAAAGATCTAAACTATCACTTTATAGTAGATCGACTAGGTAACGACTATGAGGTTATCACTGGCAGACCTATTAATACCTATTGTCAACATGATGATATTGACACAGCTTTTAAGGATAGCTTACACGTTATAGTATTATCAGATCTAAATGTAGAAGTTCCAGAAACTAGATTCTATCAGATATTAGCTTATCGTTGTCTTGCTCCTATGATAAGGATGCTTAAGATGGGCGGTAACCCGGCTAGTATAATCAAGTTTCATGATGAAATCAAAGCTGATAAAACTAATAACATAAAATGTCCGGGTGACTTTCTAGTAAGGGAATTACTAGTATCTCAAACGAGGAGATATCTGTGAAACGATTAAACGAAGAAACTCAAGATAATACTAATACTGATGGCGAACAACCACAAGAGAAACCAGTAGAGAAGAAGTCTACTATAAAGAAGATAGCAGCAGGTACTGGTAAGATATTAGCAGCATCAGCTATGGTAGTCAAAGAGAGTGCTGTATCTATTAAGAGTATATACGCTAGTCAAAAGGCTGATATCGAGAAGTCAGTTAAGTGGGCTCCTAAGATGTATACTGGTGCCTTATCATTAGTCTATGCAGTATTGAATGCACCAGAAGATGCAATAACTAAGTCTCTTGGTAGTATAGCTGGTTGGGGATTTAGATGGGCCTATGGTTCAATAGTCAAACCTTTGAAAGCTGTAGTAGCCGCACTAGATGTTAGAACATGGATTAACTTTGTCAGTACTATATGGAGCTTCGTCATGGAGTGTATACCTAAGAGTATCTTCTCTATGGTGACTAGATTCTTTGAAGCACTATCTGAATACTGGTATTCATTTACTAAAGCAATAGCTGGTACTAAACGAATACAATCAATGGTTCAAAAGAAAATGCTTATGGAATCTAAGGCCGAACTCATGGAAGGTAAGATATGGGACTGGCTAAAGAATAAGGTATATGCAGTAGCTTCTAAGTTTAAAGATGCTGCTTGGTGGTTATTAAAGAAGGGCTTAGGATTAGTTGAGAAAGCATTCTTGATTGTCATTCAACCCTTAGCGGAGTGTATGACTAGAGTTAATAAGCTAGGTGGTGCCTCTAAGGTTATGTCAGTATTCGGTAGTAAGGATGCTGCCAAGAGTGCTGCAACATCTTGGATAGCTACTAGCTTAGGACTTAGTGGTGCTATTGCTGGTGCTGCTACCTTGGGTCCAATAGCCGCACTTATGGGTGTAGTCGGGACCGTTGCGTGGGTCTTTAGTTTGACTACCTATATGAATATGGTTGGTCAATTCCTAGAATTTAAAAATATGATCGTTGATGTATTTGCTGATTAAAAGGGTCAAGAAATATGACTAACCAAATGGCCTTGCTGGATATGAATTACTTCTTTCACGAAGGGTGTCGAGAGACCCCTGAAATATCTAACATGATGTCTAACACTGGTGATGGTTCATTTGGTTTTGTCATGTGGGAAGACTTCAAAGAAGAAGATTTTGTACCCGACCTGTTTACTCCGTTTACTTTATTTAAACTACTATATAAAGATAACGTGATGACACCAGGTTGGGTACACGACTTCAGTCATGAAGATATATTTGTCATGACTTTAAATGAAGATGGTAAACAAGTAGATGCTGGTATTAGAGTAGACAATGAGTTTGGTGATATAGTACTAACATCAAACATTAAGAAATCGGGTAAGCTGCTTATTATAGGTAAGCCATCAGATCAAGAACTACCACAATTCTATGTGAGAGACATACCAGAATGGCAAGAAGATGGTGAACGTTTTAAAATCACCATCCCTCAACTAGAGCATAATTTTATTGGTGATAACATCATAGAAGAGATCAGAGATAGCAAAGGTAATATAATAGATCTCTATACTGATGTTGCCGGAGAGTACGATTTAAACTTGAATTCATCTATGGCTTTAAAAGGACGTCTAAGCTTATATAGTAATACCAATCAGAATAACTTCTTTTCAAAAACTTACTTAGAAGAAGATTGGCAAGTAGACGGAGAAAAGTTCTTTATTGAATTAGAACAATCTGAACATATGCTTGATGTTGATACTTGTATCATTCGAGTTAAGGATTATAAGAATACAACAATAGGTGTTAACGTAGTAATCAACCCAGATACGAAGATTATTAGAGTTGAAGCTAACTTAGTTAAGAGCATTAAGATCATGCTATTCAAAGAAGACTTATTCTATAAGTTGAACTTCTCTGAAAGTCTATGGATGACAACTGAACCACCATATGAAATCAGAATACCATTGAATGTTCATGGTCTGTTTAAAGTTCCCAATAAGATCATGCATCATATTAAGATGATTACATTAGATGAATTTGCATACCTCCCCACTCGTTTACAAAATCTCTTTAATACCTTTTATAATATTAAAGGTCTATGGTTGGTGGTAGAGGATGTAGAAGATATCTACGAAAGTATTTTAGTTGCCCCTGAATTAGAATTACCGTTGCTTAACCTATTATTGAAAACTAAAGACTTCGTATTCGGTGGTGCTACCTATGGTGATACCGAGAAATCATATCCCGCATTCATGGAAACGTATTACAATAACTTTGAAAACTTGACTCCATTGATGAAAGTAATCACTGCTGAAATGTATTACCTACATTACAATAAGAACGATGATTTCAGTGTATATAGAAACATAATAGATCAGATGCCTATGTTATATAATAGAAGTGATAACTCGGCATACCATCTCATGGTAATACTATATTCATATGGAGTCATCAATAAGATTATGTCTAGAAAGATAACATCAGATTCATCTATAGAATATACACCGGATTATTGGGACAATAAATAATGTCAAACGAAAAGATGAACGAAACGATTATTAAGCTGTTTGGATATATAGACTGGTATCGTGACTATGATCAAGCAGCTGATGATAAGGCTCGTAAGAAACTAATCAATTCAGTACCAACAACTTTGTCTACTCTCTTAATTGAGAACAAGTTAAAAGTAGAAACACTATTTTCCGAGAGCATTGATCAACCAGTATACATGACTGATGACTATTTACGTCTTAGAAAGTTTATGGTATATTGGTACTCTGCTTTTAACACTATCATTAAAGAAGAACTTAATACATCTGATATTAACTTTATTGATAAGCCCTTACTATTAGATTCACTTGGTTATGATCTATGGTATAAACATAGTGAGGCTAATCAGATTACTTTATCTACTGAGTTATCTGATATGTTTGCCAAGAAGGGTACACCTCTAGTTCTATCTCAAGCTATGTCAATGTTAGATATATCTAATTTTATGATATTTGAATATTGGCTTACTAGGGGTAGTGGAGATGGTGAGTTACAATTTACACCAGTTCAAGTTGAAGATATGTCATACTTCACTGGATATTTCACTGCTGCTAATCCTCCTAAATCTTTTAGTGGTGTAACTGAATCTGATCCTCATTGGTATCTTACTGAAGATGAAATAGTTGAAGCTGAATCTAGAGGTGATATTGGTTTGCCATCTATGACTCCATACGTTGGAGTAGTATCTGCTAATGACTGGATTAGAAATATGCAGATGGGTATGGCCTGGATACAGAGATTGATTTCAGATCAATTAGAAGCATTCAGAACAGACCCAACATCTTTGGAAGAAAGTCAGAAGTATTACTTTACTGCATTATATAAGAATGTATCTCTACTTGAATTATATCTAGCAACTGGTTTTATCTACAATGAAATGTATGGTAGGACTAGTGATCAATATGCTAGAGGTTCAGTTATCGATTTGACTAATAGCAACCCATCAAGATACTCCGTGTGGCCATCCATACATCAATTCAGTGAGACTGATCTATTTGCTTATATCAAAGATTCAAACGGAACTTTAAAACTTGTTCCATATACAATAGATCCAGTTAAATTAACTGTTACCTTCTATACCGAAGAAGTTATTGATGGCGAGATGTTTATTGTAGGCGAAGATCAGAATTATACACCTTCGAATATATATAAGCTAGACTTCGAAGAATCTAACTGGGTTCAAGTTGGACAGAATTATGCTCTAACATTCACACCTCATCTATATGATTTTCAGATTGGTAAATTCTTAGTCTTCTTAAGAGACAATGAAAATAGATATCGTTTTGATTATAGCTTCAATCTAAATCCAGTTAATGATATGATGACTATCACTACGACTCAACCATTTTCCGGTAGAGTTAATATTATAGGTCAACTAACACCTGATAGTTATAATAACTTTTTCAATAAGAATGTTTTAACGACTGATGCTGTATGGAATGGTAGCAAACAGACTTACTTCATTTCATCTAACGAACATAACTTCATCGGAGATGTCATAGCTCAAGCTTATGATAACTTTGGTAATCTCTTAGATGTCACAGTCAAGGATTCAGATGTTAACTATAAGTATGAAAAGAAACTTGAATATGATATTGATATCGAACATCCTCCGATAGCAATTAAAGTTTCAGAAGATGCAAGTAAGATAGCAGTCATTCATAATGGTGGTCAGTATCTAACTACATATCGTTGGAGAAATGATAAGAATAAGTTTTATCGTAATACTTATCAGAATGTTAATCCACCAGGTGTACCTATTGATTTAGCAATATCTGATGATGGTAATTTCTTAGCCGTTATACATAATGGTGGTCAATTCATGACTACTTATAGATGGGATACATATCTTCTTAGATATAGTAAAACAGCAGACTTGGATCTTGGTGATGTTCCTGCATCACTGCCTATTGATATTGCTATGAGTTATGATGGTAGCAGAATTACTATAGTTTATGATAGTAATCTTAAAGTTGCTACTTATAAATGGATGAATGAAGCTGATCAATATATCAAGACTGATGATATCTCCTATATGGAAATGATAACAGGCAGTCCAAAGAAAATAGCAATGACATCTGATGGTAGTAAACTTGTTATATGTGATGATTCAGCCAATAAGATTAACACGTATCTTTGGAGTGATTCTCTTGGCAGATATCAACTTGGTACATTTATCAATACTGGAGATGCTCCTCAAGGTTTAGTTGTTGATATATCCATTTCAGCTGATGGTAATAAGTTGGCTATCGCAACCAATGATGGTGATAAGCTATATACGTATTCATGGGATGGAACTAAGTATATTAAAGATAATCGTTATAATGTTAATTTCTTAGTTAACCTTTCATCGTGTTCATTATCAAATGACGGTAAGTTCTTGAATATAGGCTTGTTTGGTGATACCAATCTTTGCACTTATGTATGGAATGATACTAATCATAGATATGAAAAGACATTCTTGCAAGATATAAATCCGGATTTAATTTTCTCATTGGATTCAGCTTTGAATGGTAAGCTAATGGTTACAATTGATAACACTGATCAAAGATTAAGTCTCTACAGACAGAATACTTCCAGCAATATCACCATAGAAACTGATGTTCCCTTTAATGGTAAAATCACACTATTCTCAGCTGTGACTGAGAACCCTGCTTTAAAAATCATATCTGGTCAACTAAGAAATATGTCTCTAGTGCCAAAGTATAATGGTCCAGAAGGTGTCTTGTATTCTCAGATTCAGTATGTAACCGAATACAATAAAGTTCATAAAAGAACATTTGATAGAGATACCAAAGACTCCTATATGAAATCTATTGCTAGTGATTGGTCTACTACCAATCAGATGTTGACTTGGACTCACCCGGAATCAGCCATCTTATTAGAAGAAGTTAATCCTCAACTTAAAGCATTATGCATAGCATCAGTATTAAATGGTACTGCATATGATCTACTTGTAGATATGCTAAAGATTATTGACTTCTATGTTAGACATGATTTAGGTTTGACATCTTTTAGTAGTCTATTCATGTTATATGATCCAGTTCAAGATCAGAAGGATACCATTGAAGAAGTATTCAATTTCTTTAAGCCATATCAAACGAGGTTAATTGACATCAAGTCTTATATCTTATTGAAAGATATACCTGGTGATTGTATGGCCGCTAAAGAAGAATTAAAGTTCATGCTTAAAAATCTGTTTGTAGACTATTGTATTTGCTATAAAGATCAAGCAAACATTAAGATGCAGATTGATTTCTATGATCGTATCTTTTTTAATAAGCTCAAGAATCCATCTGATAAGTTCATTGGTCATACTATATTTACTAGATTGATGGATGGACTATCGCCAAGAGAAAAGCTTATTGACAAGTATCAAGATATCAAAGATAGTTTTAAGATGAGCATTAGAAATTTCTTTGTTGAATGGACTAGATTTAAAGATTCTAGTAAGATGGATATCACAATCAACACGCATGATCACATGACATTCAATCAAGATCTCAGAAGCGGCGTTCGATCATATATGGTTATGACCAATACGATTGAAGAAGTAATCAAACATGCTAGATATAATCCATATGATAGTTTTCAGATTATCGTTAGTGATATTGGTGTTTACTATGAGCCAGATGCTTGGACTCCTAAAGATGACAAGTTTGAAATAGTGGTTGATTCATCAGTTCATAAATACAAGACATCTAATCTTCTTGTCTTCGCATTAGATAGTAACTTTAATATTGTTGACATTAGTTATTCAATTGATCCGGATACATTGGATGTTACAGTATTATCAAACATCCCAGCTTTGATGTCGGTGGTAATTATATCCCATGAACAAGGATATAAACTTTTCAAGAAAACGATAACAGAAGAATCATGGACAAGAGAAGGTAGCCATTACTATCTTGATATTCTACCTAGTGAACATGGTATACCAGGTCAAGATATCTATACCCATCTCAAAGACTTAAGAGGAACAACTAACTTTGTGATATCAATTAATATAGATAACACTGGTAAAGTTAGATTGATTACCAATGATAAGATTGAAATTGAAGCCTTGTTATTTGGTAAAGATCCTTTGAATGATCTAGGTAAAACTTACGGAAGAGATTTCGTTGAAAGTGATTGGTCATATAACGGAGATAAGTATTACATTACAGTAGACCTATCTGAACACGGATATACAAATAGTGTCATCTTTCCGTTTATGAGGGATTCCAATATGGAAATCATAGATGTTGGCATTAGCATCACTTCATTGCGGAAAGATAATGTTGTCACATTTTACAGTTCCGAAAGAACATCGGGGCGGTTGAATATTTTTAATTTCACAAATCTACCTTGGATTTAATAGGGGGCTCATTTCAATGATTAAGCGGACTAGAGATATTGTCAGTGTATCTGATAAGGAAAATAAAAACCTTCATGATGTTCTATCATGTGAAACTTCAGATGGTCAAAGCTTTGGTAAACCAAGAAAAGGCTTTGTATCAATCATTGATAAGGCCACTGGTGAGTGTCTAATCAAAGATCAACCATGCGACTTCGGTGGAACTGGTAAGAACAATCTGATCCTTTGGAACGGTAGAGAAATCATTCCTCAGATTCTTTTTGACCAGAATAGAAATGCTGGTAGTGGACAGAAAGATCTTAAGATTAGATGGTTATCTGTAGGTACTGGTGGTGCTGATGCTGTTCATCCTCTAGATCCGATTGCTCCTAAATCAGAAGATTTAGCTCCATATAATGAAATCGTTATTGATGCTGGTAATAGTAACTATGTAAGTGGTAGAAAGAAACCATTTGATACCTCGGTTACTTTTATTCAAGATGACGAAAATGATAACAGATGGCTCATTGCTCAAGTTACTACTACTTTGCTATATGCTGAAGGTAATACTAATGATATCAATGAAGCAGTCATCTGGATGTCTAATTCAAATAATCCAACATTGGCTACTCAGATGGAAGCATTTGCTAGAGTTACATTTTCTACCATCAGAAAACACCCTCAGAGAGAATTAGTATTTCTCTGGTACTTCTATTTTTAAACTAAATCAATAAGAATAAAAAACACTTTCATAAGGAGAATTACCCATGTCGGAACAAGAAAATATTCAGGCACCTAAACCCTATCAGCCATTCGATTCCATTAACAATGCCCTCTATAATGAAAACGTAATCAATCCGTTTCTTTGTAAAGCTATTGCTATTGATAGAATTTTTGATACCAGGTTTGCTAACTATCGTGTTGGGATCACACCGTTGATGGATATCGTGACTCCAAACATTGCATATGAAAATAGGTCACCTGGTATTGGTATTACACCATCTCTTGATCTTATTGACTTCTTGATTGATTCTTCAAAAACTTCAACCGTGAATATCATGGAAAAGTTAACTGAATTGCCTTTCGATCATAACTTCTTGTTTCCTAATGAAGAAACCAAGAATAAGTCAGAATATCATCAGAAGGTCGTGGTGGTATTTGAAGAAAATAAAAACTGTACCATCTATATTCATAATCTTGGGTCAATGTCTGAATATGTTTACTTCTTGCATTCAGCTAAGAACTTGATTCTTGATAAGAAGAATGAGCTGTTACAAAAAAATATCGTACAGACCTTCATGCTTTCTTTAGGGGCTTTGGGTGGTGGCATGCAAAGGACTGCCGGTGGTATAATTAAGCCTTAATGACTTGAGTGAATCCTCTTTTATTAGCCCCGGGGTTTTATAGCCCTGGGGCATTTTTCACACTATATGGAGTGAATATGAATTTAGCAGATATCTTTGAAGAATATAAAGATTCAATATACATTAGTCTATTTAAGATCTTGAACTTATCTAGTTCATCTTTGCTAGATCCATGTTATAACCCGCCGATTGCATCTCTTTTTAAGACAAATATAGAAACCTCTTTATTTCGAGAAATAACCTCTAAAAATGGTTTCGATGTAAATAAGTATATTAGGGATAATTATATACAAAAGGTTCAACCATTCAAGTTGTTTCGCGATCCAGTGGTATGGTTCCTACTGTTAACATCAATACACTTTACTTCTAAGAAGAATAAAGATAATCTAGATTTGGATATATCTTTCATGTCCGGCTTCTTATTGTTAATGAAATATTATACATCTTTATCAGTGAAACATATGAGCAAGTTTTGTGATAAGGCTAAAGCTATAATGGCAATTGAAACTCTATCAGATAAATCTCTATTCTCTGGTAAGAACAAGAGAGTAATTCAAATGGCCTCTGCTTTCATTAATGCTTACAATTTAAACGCAAAGATAAAGAATGCTATTAAGAATTCTAACATCGCTCTAGGTATGGCATATCTATATTCTAGAGTCATTGAAAACTATTATAAGTATGTCACTCTAGAGAAGCCAAAAGAGATTGGTAAACTTATCATCATTTTGAGAAGTAGACTATCACAAAGTTTCAAAGCTTATGCTAGACACTACTATGATTTGATGCAAGCTAAAACTGAAATTAAAGATGACATGGATACTATAGAACATAACATCAATCAAGTAGTTAATTCTAATGCTCAACGATTGGTATTCATACCCGATAATCATTATGATCTAGTTTTAAAGATGAGTGAAGTTTCTATAGATATTCTTAAAAAGATGTATGAAGTAACCTATAGAAACACTGATAATTATGACACCGTTAGTAATATAATCAATGTTATGTTCATGGATGGTAGATTCAAATATTTACAGAATAGTGAAACACCATTTGAGTGGTTGAATATAATCAAAAGTTTAGTATCCATCAGAACGAAATATGAAATCAGGTCTTGGTTAATTCAAATTATACTTTCAGATGATGAATTAAAAAATATCTATGAAAGCAAATCTGATTCATTTAAACATAAGATGATACAAGGTCTCGGCGGGGTTATTGCTTTAAGCATATATGACTCTATTAGAATCAGAGGATTGTCTTCGTTTACAAATTATGCAATGATAATTTGAAAGGATTGTTAATGTGCTACCCAAGTATTAAAGTTAAAAGAGATGATGGAACTGAATTTGAAACTAAAGCTATCAGAACTTTCAATGATGGTTACAGTCATATTATCATTGATGATGGTTGTTATCAGATTGTGAATGGTGATAAAGTCAGTAGTCATGTATTCCCTGAGGCTTTAGATATTTTGAAAATGTTACCATCGCCAAGAATAATGAAACTAAAGGTCCTATAATAAAATACGTTGAAGAAATATAAAAGTTCTAATTGAATGCAAGCCAGAATGGCGAAATGGCATACGCGGCGGACTTAAAATCCGCTGGGGTAAAACCCATGCGGGTTCAAGTCCCGCTTTTGGCAATGTAAGATAATGAGGCAAAATCATGGCGGATATGCCTTAAACGTTCCTCCGCCCATAGGGGACATCATTATCGATTGGCAGATTAACTCAGTTGGTAGAGTATTCGGTAATGTAAAACATCTTGCTGCAGCAAGGTTCAAGAATGTTTTAAGCAGCTGAAGGTCGGTGGTTCGAATCCATCATTTGCCATTGAGTTGTTGATTCGTTTCAGACATAGTCGATACAGAAGAAACAACAAAACGATGATGCTGGCAAAAGTGCAACACATATGAAAATATGGATAGCGGAAGCAGCCCTAACTATCAGGTCATAACCAGTGGATCAAACGCATAGATTTCCACAAAGAAGATAGTCGTCATCAAATGTTATTGGTCGCCCGCGTGACCGTTCCGGGAGATAAGAGCAAAGGTCGGTATAAATATTGACACCAATAACATGGCTTGTATAGACGCCCAATTCTGGCGTTATGGTGAAGTTTGACATCAACAAGCCTCCATGGTGAATTAGCTCAGTTGGTAGAGCGCGAGCCTGAAGAGCTCGGCGTCAGTGGTTCAAATCCATTATTCACCATCGTGGTCTCGAGTCATATAAATTATGACGGAAGCCGTTTGAACTGATCTTTGGTCAATGAGATAACCCAAAGAGAGAATGACAAAAACTCATATAAGGGACATTAGCTCAGTGGCGGAGCGAGCGGCTGTTAACCGCTAGGTCCTAGGTTCAAATCCTAGATGTCCCGTTGACCAGGTTAGCCTGCATTCCTTGGTAATTGGTCACCTAAAAGCAAGGCAGATTAGTTAGCTCAATGGTAGAGCATCGCGCTGATACATCCTTCTTGTTGAAGTGATGGTCGTTTGTGAAGGTTGTAGGTTCAAGTCCTGCACTAATCATTTCTTTGGTTAAATGTATTTTCTTTAATATATTTAACTGGATACAAGGTATCGGAGTTTACCTTGTTGGCTAAATTATAGAGTTTGGGGTTCATATGCTCCTATGGATTCTCAAACATTAAAACCGGGGGCGACCTGGTTTCGACAGGCCAAGAGATAGTTATTTTGCAACCCGAGGTTGATCGAAAGGCCTCGTTAAAATTCGATCAGGCTTAAACGCCAACGAAGAATCTTACAACGCAATCGCCGCTTAATCAGCCGCGGTAGCCATCTTAATGAGTAGTGTCTGCGTCGATTCATTAGGGTGCAACATAACAGCAGATAGGTATCATTGAGATTATCTCTGTAAATGATATTGAAACTTACTGGGGTTGCGAGTCATTAGGTTTTCGTTTCTTATCCAGATGACTTTAAGTTAATTAAGAAAACATGGTTGTAGATGGGTAATTGGATTTTGGTTTGGACGCGGGTTCGATTCCCGCCGCCTCCACCGGGCTCAACCTCAGCGCATGACATTCTTTTTTAATCCTTTCTAGGATGTCAGAGGTTGGGCTTTTATGGGATTGTGGTGAAATTGGCAGACACGCAGGATTTAGGTTCCTGTGCCGAAAGGTGTCCGGGTTCAAGTCCCGGCAGTCCCATTGTGTCGAGTGCAGTTCTTCACGGGAGAGTATTGGTGTCCTCCCCACCATTAGGAAAGTTGGCAGAGTGGTCTATTGCGCAGGTTTGCTAAACCTGTGGCCGAAAGGTCCGAAGGTTCGAATCCTTCACTTTCCGTTGATATAGACGTATAGCTCAAGGGATAGAGCATCAGTCTTCTAAACTGAGGGTTTCAGGTTCAAGTCCTGATACGTCTGTTGATTTATATAGGGGTGTCGTCAAGTGGTAAGACATCAGCCTTTGGAGCTGACATTCGTAGGTTCGAATCCTTCCACCCCTGCTGGGAACTGTGGAGAAATTGGCAGACTCATCCGTTGTTAGATGGATGGTAAGGAACATAAACGGAGATATGAAAGATTGGGCCTGATCCCCTCAATCAAACCAGAACGTGCATAATCGTTCAGAAGTATCAAAGTGAAAGTATCCTAAATGTAAAACAGTGAGTGGTCATTAGCTGTGTAGCATCCGTGTAGGTTCGAATCCTACCTTTCCCATTGGCCCGAGTTTCTTAGTAGGAAACCCCTAGCGTGATGACGTCTTAATCGTCTAGGCCTTATCCGAAGTTGAAGCTCCGAGATCCGAAAGGGTCTCGCGACTGGGTGTAGCTCAGATGGTAGAGCGCTTGCCTTGGGCGCAAGAGGTCTCGCAGGTTCAAGTCCTGTCACCCAGATTGTCTGAAGAAATATTCTACTACTCTTGTATTTCTAAGGATTCAACACCAAAGGTACTTGCGCAAGCTTTGTAAAGAGTGGAAGTCGTCTTAGAAATTCATATCAGAAGATTTAAGACTGCAGGGAATCTCACTTACACTCATGAGTGGTAAGGGCAGGGTGAGCATGGTTTATGGTGGGTTCCGATAAGCCAAACGCCGGATTAGCTCAGTGGTAGAGCAACGTATTTGTAATTCGTAGGTCATCGGTTCGACTCCGATATCCGGCTTTCTTGTATATTAAAATTTGGTGTGAGGTGGAAAAAGATGTATTCGGATGAAGAAATTGTAAATATGCCGAAAGACACTTTATTAAAATTAATTCTTGAAACGAATAGTTTATTAGGTAGTAGAATAAAATTGAAGGCTTGTGGTAGGAACACACACCATATACTTGAAATAAGTCAAATAGTGAAAGATATACCATGTCAAATTATGCATCAACCCCCCGAAAATTGGGATCCAAATAAAGAATTTTATATAGCTTTACTTACAACAACCAATCCCAATGTTAGATGGGGGCCTATCATGAAACATACATTAGAATAATAAATAAAGATTCTAATGGGCCCATATCTCAGTTGGTAGAGAAACTCCCTCATAAGGAGTAAGTCCTCGGTTCGAGTCCGAGTGGGCCCACTTGGCTCCGTAGCTCAATGGCAGAGCATCTGATTGTGGTTCAGATGGTTGAGGATTCGATTTCCTCCGGGGCCCTTGTTTGCATGGGTAACGACTAGCTTAAATACTTGCTGAGTCTACAATACAATCGTAGATAAGTCCCTGGGAGTGTAATTGCAAGATCTGAGGGCTCCCAAGGTTCGACCCAAAATCGCTGCTATGGTGAAATCGGCAGACGCGCTAGGCTCAAACCCTAGTGAGGGCAACCTCGTTCCGGTTCAAGTCCGGATAGCAGCATATGTTAAGCGAGATTAACTCAATTGGCAGAGTGTCACCCTTCCAAGGTGAAGGCTGTGGGTTCGAGTCCCATATCTCGCAATCGCTGACCCCATTCAAGACAAGAATGAGACTATGAATCGCATTCGTTTAATTAAAAGAGTGTTCGCGACCTCAATTTTTAATTAGACTAGTTGATGGGGTTGGTGTGCATCACCATCCATCTCGAGTTAGAAGATCTAAATATTCAAAGTTGGTGTCATACTCTAACTCTCGTACCGGCAAAGTTTCTAAGTAGAAAAATATGTAGTTATCAAAATTGTATAATCGTCTAAGTTTATGCATTTTAATCCTCCCAATTTTGTATTCGATAAAGGTAAAAAATGTGAAACGAATAACAATGAGACAATGTAAACTTCAAAATGGAGTTAGGACTTTAACAGCCTGGATACCAGAAGAATTTGCAATAAAAGATAAACGGTTAGCTTTCGAAGAAGGTAACTTTTTTGAAGATGGCTGGGTGGTGATTGGTGTATCGGATATATCCAAAAGTTGGATCGATGTGAATGAACGGTCACAAGACTATAAGAAGACCAGACAGGCATCTGATATATGAGTGATCAATTTAATGCCTACATGAATGCTTATATTCAAAAGTTAGTTGATGCATACGGTTATAAAAAATTACCCAAAGAGAAAAGTAAAGAAGTTCGAGATTTTTTTAGTGATAATATACCATGTAGACTTTTCAATGAGTATCCAGTTTTAGATTTGGATAACACAATGATTGCTAAGTCTTTTGAAAGAATTGTTATTGGTGATTATGGGGCATTCATGGAAATAGCGCCAGAAGATATTGCTAGAAGAGTCTTAAGAATTCAAGAAGGTCAAGAATTTAGATTGAATGGTGATTTCAAAGGCAAATATATCTGGCTCACCAGCAACGGTAAGAATAAAATCTATGAACAATTAAGAACCGTTTCATATGCTGATTATAAAGTTGGTTATTTTTATATTTCTCCATATGAGATAAAACAAAGCATAAGAGTTTTAATTGATTAAAAAGGAGGCAATATTATGCTCTAGACTGGCCCGCCATAATCTCTTTAATATTTTTCTAAACTTCAACATTCTGATGTTTGAAATATTAAGGAGAAAGAAAAAATGAAACTTGAAATTTACACTGTTAAAAGTATTAAAGCATACCTGAAAAAATTAAGTGTTCTAATTAAGATTGCAAAACAGCTAAGAAAATTACCCGAAAATCAAAATCTAAGTCCTTATGATGTTGATCTAGTTAATGAAGCTAATACTAAATTAGCTTGCTCTTGGAGCGAAGAAGCTAGACATTTTCACATTGCTTATTGTGAATTCAGAGGGACTCCTAGATCTCTTATCGAACCAAAAACTGATAACCCCCCGAACGAAACATATATCACTAACATACTCAAAAAGATGTATGAAGATACTCAGAAGACTATGGTGGTGATCAATGCCTAAAGACAAAGCCATATATGTAATCATTAGAAAAGATCTTTCTAAATCGCAACAAGCGGTTCAAGGGGGACACGCCTTAGCTCAGTTACTATTGGATAATCAAACTACTTGGAACAATGGTACGTTAGTTTACTTGAATGTAAAGAGTAAAAATAATCTTGAAGAAGTTTATGAAACTCTTAAATCAAAGAATGAAGTTGTATCTAAATTTGAAGAACCAGATTTATTCAATGAGATGACCGCCATAGCAGTTCTAAGTGAAAGTTTAATATCCAAGTTTCCAGATCTTAAGTTGATGTGATATATTGGGGGAGAAGTAATTCTCCCCTTTCGCACACATAGCTCAGTTGGTTGAGCAGCGATCTCTAAAATCGTGGACAAGGGTTCGAGTCCCTTTGTGTGCATCGAAAAATTTATTTAAAGGACGTAAATATGGAATTGGGTATATTGGATATTGAAACTACAGGGTTTGCAACTGAGAAAGATTGTATCATTGAAATAGGTATTGCAATCTTGAGTTTAGAAACCGGGTTCATCAATCCAATATATGATGTCTTGGTCAAAGAGGATCATTTTAATCATTCATTCAAAGATGCATGGATTTTCAAGAACTCCGATTTAAAGTTTGAAGATGTAATGAATGCTCAACCATTGGATAAAGTTAAGTTACAAAATTATTTTGATACTTATCCATTTACTGCATACAATAAAGCATTCGATATGAGATTCATGAAGTCTAGGGGCTTTAGTATTGAAGAAGCAGAATGTCCCATGAAAATAGCCACACCTGTTTGTAATTTAAAAGGTAAACTAGGTAAAGCTAAATGGCCAACCGTTGAAGAAGCATGGAATTATTTCTTTCCTGATGAACCATATAGAGAAAAGCATCGAGGATTAGATGATGCAATACATGAAGCAAGGATAGTGCATAAGCTATTTCAATTGAATCATTATCAAGCTCCAAAATTTTCATACAAGAATTTAAGCATTTAAGTTAAGGCCGGCCAATACTCAGGAGTTAGAAATGTGTATTTTATATGCTATAAAATTATGGATGAAACATGGCGGAAAAATTCTAGTCATGTTTCATCCATTTTTTCACGTAATGGTCTGTGCAAAAGGTAAAATCTATCATGGTACAACAAAGAGCAAAAACGGCAAATGGCGAGTTGAAGAGATAGATGTTGAGACTTTTGCTAAGTTGATAAATCGGTCTAGCTAATTTTTGTAAATACACCTTCGGAGTATTCATAAACCCCACCAGCTTGACTATTGGCCGTATATGCGTTTATAAACTCCGTATGATATAAGCCCATGCTCCCAACTGTGGCATTAATTGCGACATTCGAACCGATTTCTATATGAGTCACCGGATTTAAACCTAATGCGTTGGATAACACATTTCGAACCGATTCTGGCATGACTACACTAGTAATAAGATTGTTATAGAAAGCTGAACTGCCTAGCGTATGAACCGTATCGGGCAGTACCAATGTTGTTAGTTTCGGATTTAAAGCACCCATAGCACTTGTACCTATAATTGATACGCTTCTGCCAGCAACTGAACTTGGTATCACGGCATTGGTGCCACCCAAAATATCATATCCAGTGATTGTATTGGTGTCAGAATTTATGACATAGAAGCTTTCATTTTCATGACCGACTCGAACCCATGCATTAGGATATTCGGGGGTATTAAATAAATAAAGACCGCCGGACTTTAATGTATAAGAATTATATCTAGTATGAAACGCGGGCCCAAACGGGTAACTTGTATTCCAATTGCTATCGGCCGCATTCAGGTATACATTGTCCCCTATTTCTATTGATGTAATGGCATTATTATAAAAGGCTGAATTGTTCACAAAAGTCACACTGGGTGGTAACACGACGGATATTAATTGGTTGTGTGCAAAGGATTGTATTCCTATTGCAGTGACTCTATTTGGAACGGTGATGTTCGTCAATAAATTGTCATATAAAGCATAATCCTTAATTGTTAGTAGCGTGCTTGGCAATGTCACGCTGGTTAATTTATATGCCGCGCTTGGAGATCTTAAAGAATTTGCCCCAAGATGTAAAACATCTATTCCGTTAATTTGATCTGGTATCACCAAATTTCTTGGACCGTCTGTATCATAAGAAACGATTGTTTGTGTCGATTCATTAAACACTAAATAGTCTGCATAATTTCCGGTAAACGGGGGAATTACTCTAGACCACGTACCGTCTAGCACATATTCACCACCATGTTTTAAATTGTCTGTGTTGTAGCAAGTGTGGAATGCGGGCCCAAAAGGCCAGAGCGTGCTCCAATTGCTATCCGATGATATCATGTTCACATTTGTGCCTATTTTGATATTGGTTAATAGAGGACAGTCGGCAAAAGAATTATTATCTAAAGTTCGGACGGATTCAGGCAGTGTAACACTTGTCAAAACCGGAGATGCTGCAAAAGCAGATGGTCCTATATAAGTAACCCAGTCCGGTATCGTAATTTCCGTAAACTTATTCTCCGCAAAAATGCTATTAGGAATACCCGTCATAGTAACGGGTATCTCAAACGTAGTCAAGTTGTTCCATCTAAAAATTTCAGACCCAAAAGTTGTGACGCTAGATGGTATCGAAATATTCGTTAACTTATTTGATCTGAATGCGCGATTTCCAATGCTAATCACACTAGAGGGGATTGTTAATTCGGTTATGTTATTTGTCTCAAATGCTGACTCGGCTATTGTCAATACGGTATTTGGTATTGTGATGGCGGTTAAAGACTTATTCTTAAAAGCATTGCATCCGATATTCAGAACATCATAGCCTCTTATTTGACTTGGTATATTCATAACTGTTGAACCATATGTGTTACAACCAGTTATTGTTTGGGTTAGCTCATCAAATATATAAGTATTTCTTATTGCTATATCAATGCTAGCGGTTTTACCACCAAAAGTAATTGTCAGTGTTTGAGATGTTACAACAACGCTGCTATCAAAACCGTCCACTGTCACTTCTTCAATGGGGACTATCTCGGGTGGCCTTAAATCATCATATTGCGCTTTAACAGTCAAAGAATTCATGTCAAAATTTTCCATCAATTCATATGATAATTTTGATGTTGTGGCTGTTATTGATAACAGGGTTCTTGTATCTATACCTAATTTGCCACCAATTAACGCCAGTCTATTGCCAACCGTTTTTAATTTCATGAATAACCTCTATATTTATTATTTTATTAAACATCAATGGGTGAAGAATATCGAAATCATAAGATAGATAAGAAAGCGGCCTTGGTTGAATTATTAAGAAGATGCCCAGAGTGTAAGCTTAGATTTTATAAGATGTTCGTTTTGGAAAAAAGAGATATTAAAGAAGTGTTTTCATATTAAAGGGTTATTGAATATTTTAAAATCAATTTTGGTTTTAGTCTTCTCCGGTTTCGTGTTATTTGCAACCTCCTCCGGAGATCTATAATCACCAAAGGTCCCAGTATATAGCTTATGAATATCTTGAGTTAATTTAGTGACTCGGCCAATAGCATCAGTAATTTTAAATGTATCAGTTGAATTATTAGGATTACTTGGTAGATTGGTAGACTGTGGTGATTGAGTTGTCTCGCCCGAGTCTTCTCTAGTTTTCATCATCTCTTCCATGTCTTGCCTTTGATTATATGGTGTTTCAAACGCATCAACAATCAATCTCTTATCGTATATCGGTGTGATAGAGAATCTGATATCAATCACTCCAGGTCTATGATTAAAAGCTATCGCGTTATCATCCCCGCCCTTGACTACACTCATATTGGTTATCATAACTTTTGGTAATTTAAATAAACCAGGGCAAGCAATATCAAAATACAAAGGGCTTTCATATGTATTACCACCATCACCGTGGGGTAATACACAAGCCAGAAGCGCGGCAAGAGGTTCTATAATTTTAGCTTTGTGATATTCTTTATTGGCTGGATTGGGGTTATACAATCGAACCGAGAAATTATATCCAGCTGAGAATGCTGAATCCCACCAGACCTGAGGGAATATCGGTTTTTTACCTAGAGCCATATCACCGGCCATATTTAATAATGTACCAAATACATTACCCAAACTTTCATGACCCTTGTTCTTAAGCGTGTTGGCAATTTCCTTTTGAATCTGTTGATTATTATTTAGGTCTTTTAGTTTGCTTAGATGGTTTGCTTCAAGATCCCCCATTGTTTCATTATCAACACCTAAAATATTTCTACCTATGTCACTCATTATAGCAGGTATGTTTATACCAGATGATCTTGCCGCAACGGCCATTTTAAACATGTTACTATTCATCATAGCTTCCGCGGCCATACCTAATAAGGTAACGTTTTGTAGAGTATTTGTAAATGTCTCCGTGTATGGGCCTTCACTTAGGACGTGTAATATTAAAGGTGCTTCCTTGGCATTGCAACCGATTGGTAAAAGTTTTCGCATTCTCGTTTGAAAATCTTGCTTTGCATCATTAAACGAAGCAACACCAATAGCGGCATTAGCCATTGATTGTAATGATTGAATATCAGGCAAGACCGGAGTTAATGTTATCTTAAGATAATTATTTTTAACATCCATATAAGCGAGGCCATCAGCGGGGTTGTATCCGTTTTTAGTATTCTTTAATGGTAAACCTATTTCGTATGGCATATTGACCTCACTTTAAAGATGAACCCGGCGAGAATGAACCACCACCAAGTCCGCCAGCACCACCATTTATGAGTGTGCTAGATAATGTATTACCGGCATGGGTTGAAATAACCGATACCTTAGTATTTCCACCTTGAACATTTATGATTGGTTGTTCGGATGGACCCTTCTTGTCTTTTTCATACTCTTCAACGACTTTACCAATCTTGCTAACAACTTCATAAATCTTTGTTCCTAACTCTTCAACCCGAACTCCGTGTTCTAGATTTAAGGCTTCAACACCAGCGTTCGCAATATTGGATATATTAGCATATTGATCTTTGACTATCTTTTTAGCTTGTTCCTTCTTGTCATTAACATATGACATCAGGTTAGAATTATAAGCACCCGGATCATATGACATATATGATTTACCGATTAGACGTTCAACACCAGGTGTCATACTCTTAGGATCAACACTATTAGATTGACCATCAAAAGCTGCTTGATATTCTTGCATCTTTTTAGTAACCATATCTTTTGCCGATGTATAACCACTAATAGCACCTTCACCAAAGTTTGTAGCTTTAAGTTTTATAGCAGCAATTTGATCATCGGTATACCCCATGCTTCTAAGAGCCGCATTAACATTGGCTATAACTTGTTCAGTATTTGGTAAACTTTGATATAGTCCAATTAGATTACCTTTGATGTTATTTAATTGGGTTGTCGCACCAGCCTTAATTTTTTCAAAACTAAAGTTCTTAGTAAGGTTATCAATATCTTGTTTATAGCTTGATGTGTTATACCAATTATTTAAATCTTCTAAGCTCTTATTGGCCATACCAATGATGTTATCTGCACTAGGAATTTTAGCCATAAGATCACTTGCTTTAGTTTTGATATTTTCAGCTTGAATAACTGCCTCATTTTTGATATTCTCGACGGTCATCTTGGATTTGATATCATCATAGTTTTTCTTGAATTCGGGTGAATCCATATACACTTTGGCTTCATTAAAGCCTTTATTAGCCATATCTAAAATATTATCAACACTTGGCAAACTACCAGCAAGACTACCGGCTTTAACTTGAAGTTCATTAGTCTTTTGAACTATTGTATCTTTGATTTCTTTAGCTTTATCAATTGTTTCCTTTGAAACATTTTCCTCGGCTATAATCAAACCCTTTTGCTTCAGCTTTTCTAAGCGATCAACAACACTATTAGAAAGTCCGACGGTTTTATCTACGTATTTTGAATCGGTTGCATAGCCAGCTTTCTTTAATTCATTGAAATATTCATATGTACTTTGAGCTTTAAGAGCTTGTTTATATCTTGGATTAGTTTTTAGGAAATCTTGATATCCATCAAGACCTTGACCAACGGAATCATAGGCTCTAAATTCATCAATGATATTATGCTTCTTGCCGCCGTATTCTTCCCATGTATTGACTTTTCTAGTTTTACCTTTCCAGCGTTTACCATGAGCTTTCATACCAAAGTAATTAAAGGCTCCTGCTGTCTTTTTACCCCATCCAGTTTCGTGAACCGCGTGAGTTAGAATGGCTTCAACTGGAACACCAGTCATCTGCGAAACTCTTTGAGCATGAGGCAATAAAGTCAACAAGAAGTTGTTTTGATCACCTTCTTTAAATCTACCCTCTGAGTCATAAGGACCAACTGATGGTTTAGTAACCGTTAATTTGGTAGCTGGAGAGGGAGCTGAAATCGGGGCAACTGGTAAAGATTGAATTGAAGGCTTTGTATTCGAAGCGGATGAACCGAATATAGAGCTTAAAGTTAATGATCCAGATGTTAGTGTATCCCATAATCCGGAGGCTTTTTCTTTAACCTGACTTACGACTGTTGGAGATACTTCTTTATCATTGGGTAGCTTTTGAGTGGAGCCTCGCTTATTATTAGCAACGAAATCTCTTACTTTATTGATGACCTTAGCAAGCTCGGCGGCTCTCTCTTTCACCGGGAATCTCATGATCTGTCTGAAAACGGCTCTAAGTTCGGCTAGCTTTCCTTTAGGGAAACCATAGAGATCTCTGGGGTTAATACCGAAAAGTATGGTCATTCGTTTGGTATCACTCATAGTGACCACTTCAGAATTTAAATAAGCTTCGTTGTCACCTTCAATATCACCATCGGCCCAAATTTGAGCATCATTTGAAACTCCCTTAAGTCCATAATGTGCAACATCCGTGGCCATATTACCAAGACTGACTCCAGTTCCTCCCAATGTTAATCCACCCAGAAGCATGCTACCGCTTCTAGCTGCGTCGTGAATTACATCATTAATACTACCTTTACCTTCTCGCCACTTTTTCCAATTCTCTTTGGTTCTACCAGCGTGTTCATAAATTTCAGGTAACGCGAATAACATACCAATAGTGGGTATGGATTTTAGAAGCGTTTTTGCCATACCTTTAGCACCACCAGCTTGTAAAAGCGCGCGACTCTTAGTTAATCCTTGGCCAATTCTGGTATTCCCCATCCAATTAAAGAATTGCCCCGACTTCTCTGCCACTACTTTTCCGGCTTTGCTATTGACTATTGCATCTTTGGTGCTTCCCATAGCGTTTACAAATCGATTATTAAGTAAGAAATCTTTACCGGTTTTAAAAGCTCCGGTGACACCATCCCAAGCTTGCCCAACTTTACCGACTGCCGCATTTTTAAAACCTTTGACACCATTCCAAGCTTGCCCAACTTTCCCGATAATTTTATCTTTGGTATTGATTAAAGTATTTCCGATTTCGGTGCTACCAAGCATATTTTTAAAAGTGTTATAATTGTCTTTGACTTTTGTGCCGTAATTTTTGAGTATATCTTTAGCATTCCAATATCGATTCTGAATCTCCCCGGTCAAAATTTTCATGGCGTTTGCGCCTCGACTATTAAATAAATAGTCTTTACCTCGATTTAAAGCACCCTTGATTGTATCTTTAGCATTCCAATATCGATTCTGAATCTCCCCGGTTATTATTGATGCAGTCTTACCTAACCCTGTTTTTGCTCCGGTATATGCATCCTTTATGCCAGTTCCCATGCTGCCTAATCTATTTTTAAAGGACTCTTTTATGCCATCATATCCAATCTTATCGGCCGCCCATCCCAAAAATTTAGTAGCGGGTTCTTTAGCAACATCTTTAATTCCTCTACCAGCCCATTTAAGACCATCCCATACATGACCGCCAGCCCATCTAAATGGAGCCGTTGCTTTATCAGCCGTCCATTTTGTAAGATTCCATGCCTTGCCGACACCCCATTCAGTTGCTTTTTGAATCCCCATCTTCACGCCCTTCCAAGAAAGATCTGACCCATGATCTTTTTGATCTTCGGGGGTCATATTGGGGTTATCAAAAGTTTTTTCTTTAAATTTAATAACTGCATCCTTAATCGAATCCACTATGGTATCTTTAATGCCCTTACCATTCCATAAATTACTGATGATATTTTTAAGAAGATCTAGTGGTAAATTCTTTAGGAAATAGTTGGCTCCGAATGCTATAGCCCCGCCCAGTAATAATTTCAGACCCATGCCTCCACCACCAAAGAGGCCCATGATCTCACCTAACCAATCTCTTTTTGGTATGAAGTCTTTGGGATTATCAACGGTGACCTGACCAGATCTAGCTAAACGCATTCGTCTACGTTCTCTGGCATTGGTCGGAGTATAAGCGTCAGATACGGGTTCTAATCTATCAACTATTTTATTTAAAAGCTGTATCGAAATATCAAAGGGATTTTCATCACCGGTTCCAGTGCCTAGGTATTTGCTCATTTTAGCAATTTGATCATCATGTCCGGCATTTATCATAGCTGCATACATCAATAACTGGTCCGGAATTTCAAAATTCTTTTTATCTTCAGCAAACAACTGTAAATCAAATGGCTTGCCCTTCATAGTGAATGAAGATTGATTGGAAAGCTTACTTAATTTATCTTCAGCTTCAGCTAGACGTTTCTTTAATCGATCCAACTCTTTAATGGCATATTCACGACTCTCGGGTTTATCAGGTAATTGACTAATTAGCTTTTCTTGTTCTTCGATTTTTCTTTTAAACCCTCGAACATGTATTTCAGCAGTTTTCAATTCGGGTGATACTTCCGGTTCGGTTTTGATTGATGCAACCGGCTCTTTAGTCTTTTCGGTAAGTTGACTATTGACTGAATTAATAATCCGAACTTTTATGCCTTCAACGCCAGGGTCTATACCGGCATCTTTAAATGCGATTAAATTATCGTTAATATTACCAATGAATTCATTAGTAAAACCAGAACTTGCAGCCTTAACTGCTTCAGCTATTACATAAGGCATCTGATAAACATTAGATACGTTACTAGTTAATGAGTCGGTGATGGCTTTGGTAATCGAATCTTTGATATCAACGATAGCTGGATCCAAAGCGGCTTTTAAGTTTGAAACGATATTGGTTGTATCAATCGTTATTCTAGGTGTTAAAAGGTTTGATAGAGATTGTGACCATGTGCTCAAATCGCTTTTGATTGTATCTAGGTTTGATTTGATGTGATAGATGTTATCCAGTAAAGTATTTTTACCAGTCTTAAATACTTCCATCATCCTTTGAAAAATTGTATTCCTGACGCTACCACTAAGAAGGTCAACAGTTTGTTCGGCAAATTCTGGTAGTTCATAAACTATATCAGTGAAGAATTCACCAAGACCTTCAGCCCAGATGCTACCTCGTTCGTTAAGTTTCTTGGCTACGGCACCTTGAAAACTATCAACGATTTTCTTTTCTTCAGCTTCTCGTTCTTCACGATCTTCTTTCATCAAAGCGCCTTTGTCCCAAAATGATCTAATCATTCTTGAGAGCCCATCATTTTTCATAAAGCGCTTCATGGCCATGGTTTCAACTTTGATTAATTGTTCGTCAAAGGCTTGCTTGGCCGCAGGGTTTAATGTAAAGTATTCTTTACGTTTGTCTTTAGTGTTTTTCTCATCATCTAAGATCTTTTGCTCTTCACGTCTTCTGGATATTTTATCATAAAGGTTCGTGCCAAGGCCTTTGACCCCGGCTAGTCCTGCTAAAGCCATTGGTATACCAGCCAAACCCGTTCCGAATGTAAGACCCATCATTGAAAACATCTTCAACATGGCGGCGCCACCAACCATGGCTCTACCACCCTTGACACTTTCTAGTAGTTCAAATAGCTTACCTAAGCCCCCAACTCTTTTTTCAACTTCAATTTTCTTACCCTTTTTACCAGTAAAATTATTTTCCAGTTCGGGTAATGTTTTATGGTTTAGCAGCCAAACATTTTTGTGTATACCGGATAGTATCGAAATGATTGACTGGAATGGCATACCATTTTGAACGGCAACCTCTCTAGTCCATAAACCCTTTTTAGATAAAGAAAAAAGATTCCAAGGCATGGCAGCATCAATTAAATTAGAAAATGCATCACTAATCGGTTCTACGATTTCATCAGCCAGATCCGCAAACCAACCACCAACGGTTGAGGTAAAGTTCCATAATTTTCTCAATTTTGGATTTTTTAAAAACTTATTATTAAAGAATACGCTCATCTGTTCATATAAAGTTGGAGCTTTAATAAAGTGTTGAGCAATCAGATCCATGGCCGAATTCTGTGTGTCTTCCATCTTCTTAAGAACTTTAGTAAATTGCTTAAGATTATCATTTAATTCAGAAAAGTTTTCAGATGCCTTTACTATGTCTTTCCTACGATCGTCTGTATAATAGGAAGAGTTAGCTTTAGATTTCTTTAATTGTGCAACAGTCTTCTCTTTAATAGATCTTTTGATTTCTTTTTCATATGCACTATAATCTTTAGCTTTTCTTTGGAGCTTAACCAATTCAGCTAGCTTTTTATCGATAGCAGACAAGACTGTTACTTGAGATTTGGTATTACCAACTATGCTTTCTAAATTCTTATTGCTAAGACCACCAATCTTTTCTAATGCTTTAGTGGTGAACACTTTCTTAAATTTTTCATTTAGATCTCTAGAAAGCTTTTCATAACTTTCGTGTTCGGCACGTTTCTTTTTGATGATTTCGCTATCTTCGCCTACTACGAAATTATTTTCAAGTTGGTTTTTATACATAATGACCTCAGAGTGTATTGATCATTTTGGCAATCGGATGATCTTCTTGTAAGGATATTTGTTGTTTATACAATTCCCGAACTAAAGTACCAGCTAACATAGCAGCAACTTCACTAGTGGCAATGAACTCCTGATAGAACACACTGTTAAACTTGACTGAATCATTTTGAGTTAGGTATCTTTGAGCAATCTCTTTATTCATAGAACAGAAAGTTTTCTCATAAGCTACTAACATGGATTCAGTAAAGAATGATTTACTTAACTTAGCTATCTTGGTTCCAGTGTCATTCTTAAGTGGTTCAGATAGATACATGAAGAGCTTTTCAAATACTTTAGAGTTCATGTAAGCTAAGTTCTTATCACCTTTTTCTTGTGCATATTCAAGAATAACATTCAGCTTATCTACCATGTCACCAGTCTTATTATTCTTTTCCATTTTATACAAGCTTTTGACATAAGGTTCAAGTAGATTTTTTGGTATGTCCATCTTGTAATAATGTTTAAAGAAGTCAGAATAGAATGATTGTATGTAAGTATTAAATATAGACATGTAATCATTCAGAAGATTTTGGTAAGCATAGTGCATTAACTCATGTAGTATTAAAGATATGATACCAGAGTTAGAAGCTGAACCCATACCACCGATGCTAACATTATTCAAAAGTAAAAAGATTCTATTTCTTTCATTCTCATAAAAGCCCATGATTCTTTTTTCATATTCAAAGTTGTTGGATTGAGTAGCAAGAATGTTAAAGCTTTCGTTATCTGTGAACATGACTGGCGTGATTACACCATTATCAATTAATCTAACTAGAGAATCCTGAATGACTTCGAACTTTTTATTTTGCAGTATGACTTGATCTTTGATGATATTTTTGACATAGTTAGAAGTGTATCCAGTTCTAAGAAGATCACCATCAGCAGATAGTTCTATTTCTTCTATGTCACCGTAATTACCATTTCGCATAGCAATAGGAGTTAATCCAGATACTTCCATACAAACTTTTCTTATGCGTTTGACTCTTAATGGTCTTCTAATTTCTATGTTGCTTTGAAGGTCAAATATATCACCGGATACCAATGCATCAATAATAGCAGCGTCATCTTCTTTGAATGTGTGGTAATTAACCGCGACGGTATGAAAGTGATAAAGCTCCTGTAATATGGTATTTCTAATATAGAAGTTAACATCAATAGATTGTTCAAAGATCTCATCATAAGCTTTATAAATGATATCTAGAATGTTTTGAAATTCTTGATTCACTATTAAGACTTCAGGTTGGAATATCATATTTTGGAATATCTTTTTGAATGGTGCATAGATTTCTTTTAGATACCGTTTAGCATTACTAATATTCTCTTCGATATTAACATCTTCTAATTTCTTAATCTTGTTAGTGTCTGGATCAATATCAAACTTTTTAAGAACATCAGTATTTCTAAGCATGGTGACTTTAAAGAAATCTAATATTGCATTGCTTTCTACTTTACCTTTTCTAGCACCATCCGAAATAATGTTAACGAATTGTGTAGTCAAGGTATCAATAGCAACATCTCGACTATTTGATTTCACTTGACTTAAAAGGTTATAACGATCAATGATATTTTCAATGAATGCTCTATACCATTCAATTGTCTTATCTAAGTAGCTTTTAATGGTAGTATTCTTGATGTTATCTTTTAAGATGTTTTGATTTTTGAAGACATATCTAACTGAGTCTTTTAATAGGGATTTAAAGACTGATTCAAATAAGTTATGATCAATCGCCGTTACCGGTTTGACTGCTTGAATCAATGTTATAATATCCCCGGCTGAATTTATAAAGGAGAAGTAATAAGAACCCTGATATGTAAACATTGAGATATTTGATGCAGGCATTAATTTAAGCAATTCTTTTGGGGTGACGTAATACAACTTCATCTTAGAAGTCTTGCCCACCAAATTCTTTAAACAGGTTCCTTTAAGATCATCAAATTTTTCTAATAAGTATTCATGAAAGTATTGGTATAGTTGGTCTGAATGAATAACATTAATAGAACGATTCCCTATGCTAATAGCTTCCATTTCAAACTTGTCATTTGGATTGGTTGTTTTAAATTCTTTGAACATATCTAGACAAGTTTTAGCATTCTCTATAGCAACTATAACTTGATCGCTTGGTAAAAACATAGGGTCTCCTTAATCGTTATTCAGGTAATCAATAATATTATTATACTTTTCTTTCTTCAGCCTACCAATTCTATTCCGAACCTCGCTACCTCTATCATAAAGGTAGTCCATAACAGCATCTTCTGAGAAGCTACTTAGATCACTATCTAATTGTAGTCCTTCTTGAGAAGGATTTAATTTATTGAAACGAACTAAGTTATTCTTCTTAACATAAGCTAAAAAGGCATAACACATAATCAAGTCATTAGGTGTTCCAACTAGCTTACCATCCAGAACGTCAACAGTAGTTATTTGTAAGATGCTTCGTTCACCATATATCTTTTCAATGTTTTCTTCAAAGAATAATGTGACTGCTTCAATGAATAGAGGTTTAGACACACCATGAGTTTCTATCCCGGCTACTTGACGAGTTACTTTACCGTTTTTATCTTTGACTACGGTATGATACATCTTAGACTTCCATCTAGGATGATCAAAGACTGCACCAACAATGGATTCGCCGATTGTATTTCTCTCTATGATGATAAAGAGATTATCCCCTAGTTCTTCCAATGCTTTGAATACAACTTTCGGATAATCATATGTACTGAGCTTGCCGACATATTCCAATACTTGAGCATTAGTATCATAGTCAATTGCCACGATTGATGAGAACGTTGACATACCATTAGATGTAGCAGTATCTATTGATATCATAAATCTGCGTTCATGCCTGGTAGCAGGTAAGGTTTCATCGAAAATATATATGTCACCGAAATGTTTAGATGTTTCTTCATCTCTCACTTCAACCTTATATGCTGGCGGTCTGATGTTATTTGAAAGATCAACGATTCTGTCTTTCTTAATAAGACCATTCTTAACAACTGGTAGGAAGGCGCAGTCAACTTCTTGAGCTATGTCTTCCTTATTATAGTTTAAAACTTTGCACTGAGCCGCATACCATTCTTCATCAAATGGGCCATCTAAGTCTTCCCAATGTAAACGAATGGCTTTATATGCACCCTTTGAATACTTCTCTGGTAGCCCATTATTAATAACTGCTTGTTGATATTGTTTAAAGAACCACTCACCAGTACCTTGAGTTTTATTCGGGGTACTTATAAAAAGAACACCATAAGGTATACCAGCAGCCTTGGCAGCTTGCTGAACGGTAACTGTGGTTGGTAATAGACCGCTGAGTGCTTCTTTGATTTTAGCAATAAACGCACCTTCATCTATAATTAAGAAAGCAATCGGGTTTGAACGAAGAGCATTTTCTGGTTGAGACGGAGATACGGCTTCAGCCATTAATAAGCTACCATTTTCCAGTATGTATTGTTGTTCAGTTTTCTTATCAAAGTTAGGTCGTAAGAATGGTGGTAGATCTTCTATGATCTTGATTGTTTTTCTTACAAAGGCGGTAGCATCTGGACCCTTCTTTGAAATAACACCAATTGAATAGTTGTTATAGAATATAGTCAACCAAGCACAATAAGCTCTTATTGCTGTGGTGATACCTATCTGTCTACTTTTAAGAACTATGACATAATGATCAGTCATCAAAGTTCTAATTGTTAATTCCTGACCATTATGGTATTTGAAAACATTATCAGTACCAGGTAGATCTAATGGAATGTATTTTTCAAGAAAGTAAAAGAAGTCCTCTTTACATTTCATCCATTCATCTAGTTCGTTGGTATCATCGGTTGATAATGTTATATCATTGAAACGACTGAGTATGTCGCTTAGATTACTTTTGAGAACATCATTGGTTGATTTCATTTTAGGTTCTCCGCTTGTATACCAGAGTATGCTTTAACCGTACAAGACCCAGACCAATACATTTTATCATATTTAAAAATCATGGTGGTCTCTTCTATGATGTATTTACCTTTGAATCTTAATGCATTCTCACCGCATACGATTTCTATTCGTTTACCAGGATATAGAAAGTCAGAGAATATGATTGAACCTTCTACGTAGAATTCAATTTCAATGGATTTTTGCAACTGTTCAGTTATGAAAGCATTAGCAAAGATCTTGTTTGCTTTATCATCGTCAACTTCGAATAATCCATTATGTGAATTATACCAAGTTTCTTTATTATTCATTTCCTTTATGTGTTCACCAATCTCGGTTTTGGCTCCATAAAAGTTTAAATTTTCTAGCTTATTGGTTTCATCACCAAGATCTATTTTAACTCTAGAGAATAGATTATTCTGAGGTGAATATACATAGGTATGCTTCATACCTAAAGCCATGCATATGTCACTGTAGTTAATAGTTTCTTTAATCGCTTTATCTATTGTATATTCACCAGCTCTATCTGGAATCTTATTAGCAATCAAAGCACCTTTGGCGATAGATTCATTTGGACCCATACCACTTTCACTTACGAATAAAGCTCGAACTGGATCAAAGTTATTTTTATCGCATGAACCTATATGCAACTTTTTATCCAGAAAGCAATAGTTTGTGAATATGGGATTCTGTCCTTCAAATAATTTAATTCGTTCATGTAAGTATTCTATTGCCATATATTGTCTGAGTGGCGGTAGAACTACTTGTTCAATCTTCTCGCTCTTATTATAGATCTCACTATGGTTTTCAAACTCGACCCCCTCTAGAACTTCGTTAAGAATTTCTTCTCTAGTCTTATCAATAAATACTTTATCTTTAATGAACTTTTGTTGTTTCTTAATCATATCCAATGGTATACAAACGAGAGTGACTATACCAGATGCGCTTTCATCATTGGGGGCTGGAGATGTTGTTTGACTACTATTTTCATATAGCAAACATAAGGGGACTTTGAGAATCGGGCTCAAAGGATCAACACCTTCATCTCGGCTGATACCTCTATATGAAACAATTTCTAAAGATAGTTTTGACTTATTTGGAACTATGGATGCATCGAAAGTTTCACGATTCATTCGAATATTGATTTCAAAAAATTGTATAGGGTATTTTCGAGATGTTTTAATGAGGACAGAGTCGAGTAGTTTGGTTGCATCTAGACTACCAGCCATCAACTTTAAAACATATGCCGCAACACTATATTGTTTACCCATATTATACCTTCTTTGATAAGTCTAATAAGTTTGTTTAACGGTACTTTAAGTACATTAATAAATATCAAGTTTAAAAATTCCTAAGGAGAACCACTCATGCAACAAGAAAAGACCTGCTTCTTCTATGAGATTTGCAACATTTGGCAATCTCAAGGTAACGCACAAAAGAATTTAACATGTTTCTTTGTCTTTAATAATGACAAAAATGATACATTCTTTAAAGTGCCCAACCTTACTCTGAAGATTAAAACCAAATCAGATTCAGATAATACAGAAGTCAAACTTTGGATCTCATATGACAATATGCCAGACCTGATTTATACAATTCAGAACTTCTTACATAACAAGCAGGCTAATAGGGTTTCTCTTGCCGGTAACAAGTATATGTTTTATATCAGTAAGTATAATACCGATCAGGGTGAATACGCGGTAATCAAGCTCTCTGATTCAAATGAAAATATGAATGATTTTATTATGTCTACCGCGACTTTGAATTTCATTACTAATACTTTGGAAAAAGCTTGCAACGATATTATTAATATGTCTCTGAACTTCATTAAGATTGCCCAGAACCACGACATCATTGAAAAGTTAAATTCAATCGAACATGCTATTAGGCATCAGAGTGTTGCCGTTGCATCTAGTTTGGAACCTAGCTTACCAGTAGGACCCGGTAATAGCGGGGTGTGGTATGAAGCAACTCCGAACCCTGTATATTCGCCCGAAACTAGCGCAGCTCCAGCTAATTATGAGACTGAAATAACCTCTACCGCGGCACCTCAAGCACCAATAAGTGAATATACAACATGTGTTGAAACATTCATTCCGACTTCCAATCTTCCATTAAGTCCTATTGATGTTGATAATGCCATGGAGATTAAATCAAGTGATACCGCGGCACCCCCAGCAATAAGCAACATCAATGAAGTTGCAACTACTATGGTAAAAGATGTTCTCAATATGTCTCCGGTTGAAGTAATGAAAGAGAAAATACTTACAACCATAAAACATCAGACCGATCCATATAGAATGTTGATGTTAGTTTTTGAACAGTTGTCATTGGTAAGCGGCAACCCGGATATCAGTTTCCAGAATTCTTCAAAGTATTTTTACACAACGTTTGCTAGTTATGAAAAATATTTCAGGAAGCTTTCTTTAATTACAACATTCTTCCAGAGTGTGACTAAAAAAGTTCCTCTCTTTACTATCAAGACCAGACTGTCCGATCTCTATGTTAAAGAAACTCAATATCTCAATGAAGCTTTGGTTGATCTATATCTGCATTATAGAGAAACAAGAAATAGTCCGGAAGATGAATATATCTATGCATGTTTGAGATATGTGTTTGCACCCTTCTGGTCTAGTTACATTGTTAGCTCATCCGATATCACTCATAGAAAACCAGGTTTTACAGAAACTCTCAAGAATTTTGCAATCACACAGTTAAATGGTTGGGAAAAGGTATTTGAAAAACAGGTTGATGATTTCATTTATGATAATAATCTGGTAATTAAATACGAAGGCAACATTGTTGATTCCGTTTTCAGCATTTCATGCCCAACTCTATTTGAATGTTTGAAAGAGGCGAATGAAAACACCCCCAGAGAGAATGTAGATATGATTAAGGATATTATATCTCAACTTAGAGATACCTATGCCTATGAGGAGATTATATATAAGGAATGGTATAATATCAATGCTCTATCAGATGAATTCCTTAAAACCCTCAAGCTATTTTCTAAGGTGAAGAATATAAATAAAGATAGCAATATGGACCAGGTGGTAAGTGATAGGGAAGCTATCTCCAAACTTCTTGGTAGTAATATCTTGATGGAGCTGAAAGCTTTGAGTGCCATTGATACTCATGATGGTGTATTAGTAAAAGATGCTGATAAACCAAAATCAGAACCAGTGTCTCATATGCCTCCGCCACCTCCACCGACGATGAATGATATCGTAAACGATACAAAGAATTTAGCGCCAGCAGCATTTGACCCCATTAATATGATAGCGTTTTAAGGAGAACTATAATGATTGTTAATTGGCTTTTGACTAGACGTTGTAATAAGAGATGTTCATATTGTGGACTTGTTCAGGAACCTAAGTGTAAAGAATTTAAAAGCATTGATCAGGTTAATGCAAATGAATTATCATTCATGGATGTATATGATTCTATTCTTGGTTTGAATAGATTATATAAGCAAGATGAAATGTTTCACATCTTTTACGGTGGAGAACCATTCCTGAAAACCGGATTTAAAGACTTTTTGAAAAGAGTAAATCAATCCGAAACTAACATCATGTATACGGTTATTACTAATGCTAGTTTGCTTCATTCAAAAAATGGTGTTATTGATACATTTGAACATGCTGGCATGTATAAAGGTTTAACGGTGAGCCTTGATCCGGGAATCATGGAAGATCACAATTCTTGGAATGATGTCAAAAACAACGCAGCAATGAATCTTCTGAAATATAATCAAGATCATCATATGACTAATGATATGGTTGTTGAATGCGTAATCACAAAAGAAAACATTAAGCATTCTAAAAAGTTCTTTGATATGATGAAAGATCAATACCCGGAAGTTATGATCAGCGTTTCTTTTTATGATTATCCAAAGAATGAGTTCTATGATTTTGCATTGAATAATGCAACAGCCGGAGAAGATTACAATAATAAGCTTAGATGTTATCCAGAAGATAAAGAAGTAATCAAACTAAAGAAACTTCTTTTAAGCAATCAGTATAACATTCATTTGGGCACCAGTGAAGCATTCATTGACTCTTTGATTCGAAGTGCTTCATCTACATATTATTGTTCACTCATTCATCCACCGACAAGAGATACCAAAATTCCCCAGTTTAAAACATTGACGGTTGACGCTGATGGTGAATTGAGACTGTGTCTACGAATTGCTGGTAGGACAAAATTGTATATACATGAATTATTCAATAGAGCTATTTCGTTTGATACAATCAAAAATAATGCAATGGAATTATATGAAGCTCTGTACTCTGAATACAGACGTAGGTGTTCAGGTTGTGCATGGACTTGTCCTATGATGGATGATAGCTATAATTCATTTATGGATGTAGCACATAAACAATAAGAGAAAGGTGTTTATTATATGGCGAACGAAACTATTCAAATGTTTTTCGTTAGCGGCGCTGCAGGGTTTTTGGCTTCTTTAATTTTCTATTTTATAATACCAGCTTTAATTAAAAAGTATGCTAAAAATTTTGATCCAAATACTTTAAAGAAAGCGGACGATTATATCGATGAATTAATTCTTCTTAAAAAGAGATTCGATTTTGATACGAAGAATGAAGACATTGTAGAAAAGATTTTGAAGTATGCTGATTATGCCGTGACTGCGGCTCGTCAAGAGTTGGATGGTGAAGATGGCAAAAAGAAGAAAGAATATGCAATTGAATTGGCTACTACTATGTATCAAGAATATAAATTGGCTAAAGGTAAAGACAAGAAGCTAAGCCACGAAGAGAATGTCATTATTAAAGGTATGATTGAAACTGCTATTGATAGTAAGAAGAATCCAGAAGAACGTGAAAAGAAAACTAAAGCCAGAAAGAGAAAAGAAAGTAAGGAGACTAAAAATGATTCTAACATGGCTGCTTGAAAACATTACATATACCGGACCGATTGGTTTGATCGTTGCTGGTTTGGTTTATACCAAACTATTCAAAAAGAAAAAAGAAGACAAACCAACATCTGATGAAAGAATGAGAGGGGTTGCTATTGCGGCTGTAGATAATGCAACTAGCGGTGCTGATAATTTTGTTGAACATGCAAACGAGATTGCTAACATCGGAGATGTTCATAATCAAAACGCCAATGAAATTCTAGTAGCAGCGGAAGATCCAAATCAAATTAGGATAGATCAGATAGATCCTAATACTTCAATAGAAGGAATAAATGATGAGTTCGCAAATAAAGGGTTCTAGTCTATTATTAGTAATCTTCGTAATCACCAGTGCAGTTGGTTTGGCTGGTGGTTACATTAAAAAAGGTCAAACCTTTAAAGCAGAAGAAGATGTTCGTTACTTTACTCAACCGGAAAGCGTTCGACTACTAGAACAGCTAAATGAATTGGAAGCTCTTAAAAAGCAAATTGTTATATATCAAGAAAATGAACGGTTATATAAAGAAGCCATCAAAGAAAAAGATCTATCAATAGAGTCATATAAAGAAAGCATAACTTTATTGAAAATGTCGATAGATCAATATAAGTCAATCATTGATACACTTAAATTGATGTCTACTGAACAAGCTAAGACTGTGGTTGAATTAAATAAGGCGTTAAGTGATACGAGAGCAAGTAGTAGTCGGCAAAAGAGGGTGAACTTCTTCACTGGCTTCATTGCTCCGATAGCTGGTGCTTGGGGATTATCAAGAATCAAATAATAGGAGATTTCAATGTTTTTGCTTAAAGATAATTCGGGTACTTATCGTAAAGAAGTTAAGTCAACTATGCAAAAAATGCTCAAACTTCTTAACTATAATATTGGCGGTGAATTTACATTAGTTGGTATTCGCGGTGGCTGGATAGCAAGCGGGACCAGCAATTCTAAGCCAACTATCAATACTAATGTTATTGATCAGGTTCATCCGAGATGTTCGGTTAGCATTATACCGAATGAATCCAGTGAAGCAATCATGAGAACATTCCTGGCAGGAACTGTTCCGCATATTAAATATGCAACCGAATCAATGGAGAATGAAGGTCAAGGTGCTAACCGTTTAGAATTTGGTTTACATCATTATGAAGTTGGCATTCATAGGGCTGGAACCCCTACGGGTCATCAAGCATTGGTGATGTGTCAGAAGTCCCCTATTAGAAGAACTAAGAATGATGCCAAGTATGATAATATGGATCCAGTGTCTTTTGAAAATCCTAAAGATAACATACACGCTGGGTGGAATAAAGATGAAAATCACGGATTCTATGCTAGCGCCGGGTGTCAAGTAGTAAGCGGATATCCTGATTGTAGGAAGCAAAAGGGTAGCGGACAATGGATGGATTTTTGGAGGATTGTATCTAAGGTATCAGATACTCAAAAGAATTGGAAATACATACTTCTGCCGTCTTCGGTTGTTTCTAGAATGTTTGATTTAATACAAAACGGAACTAAGTATGTACCACCATTCATTTATGGTTGTGAGCATGAAGACATTGTTCTTTTGAAAGAAAAACTGGGTAAATACTACAACAAAAAAATAAACGAGACTAAAGTTTATGATTGGGATTTGATGCAATTAGTATTGAAATTTCAGACCGAAGTCTTTGGTCTTAAAGAAGCCGATGCAATTATCGGTCCTAAGACATTAGCTAAAGTTACCGAAATCATTAAGTAAGGAAATCTAAATATGCCGGATACTTCATTTCATATAAATAGTTTCAGATGTTGGTACATCAACAATTGTTTGATGGATGTCTTCTCCGGTATATCTAGATGGTTCTCTGAGGTATACTTTAAAGATTTCAAGACTGTAGTTCTCGGTGGATACTGTAGGGCTATTAGAGAAATTCAAAATAGTTTACAACAAGGTCAAGAAGCGGATAAGCCAGTATTACCAGCTATTGCAATAGATCCATTTGGAGATATTGCAACTGATAATAAGTTTGCTCAACTATGGCGTTTAACCGATATTGGTGAAAACCTTCAAGACATGTATATGCATCCTCAATACGAAGATGATTATTTTGGATTTAGCGTAATAGCTAACAGATTCACCGGGAACTTTCAAGTTATCATATTCGTTCAAAGTCCATATGAATATCTAGATCATTATTTACAATCAATCATGTTCTTCCATGGTGGATTCAATCGAAGAGTAAGACCTGGATTAATCATGACAAATGTTTTGATACCAGATGAGGTAGTGACTACCGCATATCAAGATGCCCCCTATGATTGGACTAATAGTGGTATCACCAGAGAATTCATAAAGGTTATCAATAAAGATCACTTTGTCTTTCCTATGGAGATTGGTCCTCAAGTATGGCTGACTAGTATTTCAAATGCCTCAACCGTGTATGGTGAAGATGGTTTGTCTACATATAAATTGCAATTAACTTGTGAATATGATGTTGACTTACCTACCCATATTATAGTTAGGAATAATGATAGAATTGAACATCTGAATATCAAACTTCAAACCAGTGATCCTCTTTACATTCCGGGTAAAATAGGTAAACATGTAACTGATGCTAATCAAATTGTATTTGATAATAAACATCTTAAGGGTATGCCAGCAGATGCATTGGGTCCAAGTCCTTATTTCAGGAAACTTAAACCCCAAGAATATCACACCTATATGTATACTACGGATCTATTGATGAAGGTTTGCAATAGAACAAGATTAAGACATTATGCAACATTGCAATATAAGTTTGAACAAGATATAAAAGCAACGGATGGCCATAAAATAGATATATCAGCAGCTAAATTAAAGATCGAACATTATGATCAAATTATCATAGGTGACAGAAAAGGTATTCTAGATTATGGAACCCCTTATATAGTCGATACCGAAGACACTCAATCTATTATAAGTGTTAATATTGATGTGGCTAAAAATACGATTTGGGATATAGTGTTATATCAATGGGAGAGGTAAGTTATGGATTTCAAAAGACAAATAGCTATTGGGGATGTTCATGGTCAAATAGATCTTCTGATTAATTTAGTCGAAGATGTTATTTCTTTTAAGCCTGATGATCAATTAATATTTCTAGGAGATTACATTGATAGATCTCCAAACGTAAATGAAGTTAAAGTCTTAGAATATATTAATGAACTTAATAGACGTTATCAGAGCGGAAATATTATAACGCTATTAGGTAATCATGAAGATATGGCATGGATTTTTTTCCAGAATTCGGATAAATATCATTCTGAGTGTTGGTGGTATAATGGGGGCAATTCAAAAAATTGGAAAGAAGATCCAGCTTTAACATTATTGCAAAAGTTTATAAGTCAATGTAAACTATTTCATGAAACCGATACCCACATCTTTGTCCATGCTGGCGCGACTGAATGGGCATTAAGAAACCCCACAACGGAAGAAGCCAAGAGCATTCTTTTATGGGAAAGAACTGGTAATCAACAAAGATGTTTTAATAAACGTTTGGTTGTCGGTCATACTAGGCAACATTCAGTTCTTATTGATGACCATAGAATATGTGTAGACACCGGGGCTTATAGAAGTGGTTTACTTAGTGCATATGATGTTAAGAATTCATTAACATATTGTTCATATAAAAAGTGGACTCTTTAAACAAAAAAGGCCTGGATGGTTAAGGGTAGTTCTCATTCTTGGCTCGGCGATTTTAGCCGGGCCACCTTTTTACGTTACAACCAACTATTAATAAGGGTTACATAATATAAACTAATAAAATTAAACTAATAGGAGGGCTACCCGTGTCAGAAACAAAAAAAGAAAATAGCTTTTTTGATAACCTTAATTTCATTCAGAAGAATCTCAACCCCAAAATTAAAATCACTGATGATCTCAGAACTAAACTTGATGCCACTAATTTCCCTTGTAGATATCTTTTGGATGGTTATCTAAGCACCAATCCAAACTTAGCTTCTTATATTAATAAGTATATCAATAAAGACTACACTCTTTTTTATAAATTAGCAGTTAGCGAAGCAGTTGATATTTTGAGAGAATATAATCTTACGAATCCCCTATATAATCCGATCTTTAAAAAGAAAGAAAAAGATGATTTTAATGATCGTTTTAAAACATTGAGAGAATCATTCCAATCTGGCTTGGGTAAACCAGAGTTAGAAATTTTTATGATGACAGCCGATAAATTACCAGAGGAAGAACGTAGTCAAATATTTAAAGTCACTAAAACAGATATCAAGAAATCAGCAAAAACTACCCACAAAGAAGTTGAAGAAGCTCGGGTAATAAAATATGCTTCCTATAAAGAGTATCTTTTAAAGCTATTATCTTTGAAGGAAAGCCCCGCTTGTGAAAAGTGTAAACTCAAATCAAATAATAGTGTATACTTTGAAACCAATATGAAATATGGCGAAGACGACCATGCTAATATCTTAATTCTATCCGATCAACCATCGGATGGTATGATCATGAGGCCAGATTCATATAAGATATTAGAACAGTTCATTAAACATTATAAATTTGATTCATTGAAATATATCATTAGTAACGTAGTTCTTTGTGAAAGTCCAACTAAAATAACTAAGTGTGAAAGTGACGTTTGTTATAATCAGATTGATGCTCTAATTAACGTAACTAAACCAGATGTTATTTTAGCATTGGGATCAAATGTTTGTGATAGATTAGGTATTGATCCATCAGGCATTGTAACCAAGGCCGGTGTTAAAGTATCATATAAAGGTTACGATGTTATCATATCAGTTCATCCGAGTTATCTCATTAAGAATCAGAATCAGGATGCGTATCAAGTTTTCGGGACGGCATTTCAAGAAGTTTACAATGTCTTGTTTCCGCCGGATGATCTTGAGATATTGAATAATGGTAGAAAAAGACCAGGGGATGTCATATCTAGCGGTAAGATATATGGAGCTAAAGTTCTACCGCAAAAGTTTTATACATCTGATTGGGTTCTTATTGATATTCATAAAGATGGTTTTAAAACTATTGATCACACATTTAGAAATGTAGTTACCAATGAAAAGGTGATCAAGAAAATTCCAACCAGTCATTATGAATACTACTATATCATGAAAAATATTAATGATGTTAGTAAGCCATTCTTGAATGCTAGAGATGTCATCTGTAAAAAGGGACCATGGAAGTTTTCACCTGATGCTGATATAATAGAGAAACTGGGCAAGACCATACTCTATGAAGGCACTACGGAACTTGGAACTAAAGCTGCTACGGATTACTATTACTTTACCCAGCCGGAAAGTGATTATTTACCTCAAGTATTTAGATATGACATAGAACACGATATTGAAAACTTTCATGGAACCGATTTAAGTGCTCCATATAAAGTAACTTATATATCAGCAGAATTTAATGGCGATTACTATCTTTGGATTTTGGATTCAGAGAAAGTTAATATTGGGGAAATCTCTAAATATAAAACTCATAAGGGCAAAGAGGTTAAATTAACCATTAATGAATTTGCCGGGGATGAAAGCCTTCTTCTGCAACATTTCTGGTACACCTTCTTTACTTTAGATCCAGATGTCATGACTGCATGGTTTAACCATAATTTTGACTATCCCTATATGATTAACAGAGCTAAGAGGGTTGCATATAAAAAGAATCCTAATTATTATTTTGCAAACTTTGATGGTTGTGTTAACGTTATTGATATGTTTCAAATGATGGGTAAAACTTATAACGTTAAAATAGAGGGTGATGAATGGGGTCATCATTCTTTAAGTGGCATTATTATAGCAGACTCCATGGTATTATTTGAACAACAGTGGCAAAATTCGGTTGAATCAAACTCTTTGGATTTCGTATCTCATCTCGTTCTAGATCTAGGTAAGAAACCTTTCCCGAAGAAAGGTGCGAGTAGAGAAGAGTGGATTGAATATAACTTATGGGATACCGAACTCATGGTTATGATTGATGAGAAGTTACAGAACACTAACTATAAATTCTCTCTGATGAAAATTACCACCAATACTTGGGATGCTATTGATTTTGCATTGGGTATCGTGGAAGGATTAAGCTTATACCATTGGAAAAAGAATAATCATGTATTAAGAACTAGTAGAGATTCAAGAGTATTCCCGCCCAAATTCTTGACATCTCTTGTTGGTGGATTTACACAGAATAGTAAAGTCGGCGGTTTATACAGGATGTTAGTGGATTATGACGGTGCTTCCATGTATCCATCAATTATGAATACTTTTAATATCGGGCCGAATACTTTGAGAATGACGGTAACGCCGGAAGTTGCTAAACAGTTGATGATGAATAAGGATCTGGATCCAAACCAAAAGGTTCAGGTTGCATGGAGAGAAATGGAATCCGTTAGAGGATTGCAATATGAAGATAGTTTCATGATGATAACCGATGTTAGGAAAATGATTGATGATAATAAGTATATTGTAACTCCATCAGGTGCCATATTCTGCTCCATTGAAGAAGAGAAATCCTTGTTCTTTGATATTCTTGATGATCTTGGATCAAGAAGAAAGTTTAATAAGGACAGCATGTATGATTCTGGATCCTTGGATATATCAAAATATAATAAGCAACTAGCTCTTAAGATATCAGCAAACGCATTCTTTGGTGTTTATCTTTTTGCTAAGTTTATGTTCTTTAATACATCAGTTGGTGGTGCTATTACCATGACTGGTAGATTCTTTATTAAATGTATTATGTATCTTATCGAAAAACATTATGGCCATGTGGATTTGACTCTAGAGCAAATAGCTGAAGTTGTAGATGTTCTTAAAGTTCAAGACCTCGATTGGTTTAAAATGTGCTTCTATGCCGACACCGATGGTACTGTTATTACACTGCAGGATATTATACCAGACGAAGGTTCATTGGATGAACAGTTAGAAAAAGTTGAAAAAGAACTTAAGATCATTAACCCGTATATTGCTCAGAGTGTTGATCAATTATATAAGTTCTTTAATAAGGGTCAAGACTTTCGTTTGATGAAATTCAAAGAAGACTGGGTCGCTGATAAAGGCTTGTATTATAATAAGCATAAATGTTATGCAATTCATCTTGTAAGAGAAGGTGGCAAAAAGAAAGACGAACTCCTATTTAGAGGTATTCAGATAAGAAGATCTGATTCACCAAAAATAGTTAAAGATGAATTGTCCAATATTCTTAACATTCTATTAGCAAGTAAAAATAAAATTTCAATTCAGGATATCTTTGATTATATTGATAAGACCGAAGAGAAGTTTTATAAGTTGTGCAAAGAAAGTAGTATGGCTTTGGGAAAACCAGTTAAATATGGTAAAGCGGATCATCAATATAAGAAGAGACCTTGGCAGGTTGAAGCTATGATGTTTTGGAATGCTTTACATAAACGAAATGATTTCAGAGTAGGATCAAAAGGCTATTACTTTACCGTCCAGTATATTGATTATGATTATATCATGAAACATTTTGGTTTAACTGAAGACGAAATACAAAGTATTAAAAATACATATGAAACTAAAGCTATTGCAATACCTCAAGATATGGCTAAAGTTCCAGAGTACTTAGAAATTGATGCAAACGAAACTGTTAAAAAGGTCTTTGTAACTCCATATGAAAATATCTTAGAACCGATCATGCAAGAAACAGTCATTAGTGATATACCTCTAATAGACTTTCTGTGAGACTTAAACAAAAGTCTACTTCTACCGGGAGAAAATAAATGAAATATGATCATGTCTTAAAGAATATAAACTCATTAGAGGTTAAAGTAAATCAACTTTTTGCTTCGATGGATGACCCTAGACGATCTGTACCCAAGAAAGATATGCCAACAAAGCAGCCTCCAAAAATACCTCAGTTACCAGGCAATAAAGCTGCAAGTCCGTCGGAGTTGGCTAGTAAACAGGGTGTTAAAAACACAACTATGACTGTAGCTAAAAATGCTATAGCATCTAAAGATCAAAAACCAGAAGAGCTTGATAGTTGGGCCGAGTCAATTAAAGGCTATTATAAATCAATAGTTGAATATATTGATGGGTTGTTTCTTAGTGCTAAAGAGTGGCTCAAGACAAATGAATATGCAAGCAAGTATGTTGATTATTATAGAAGAGCAAGAGATTCAATCAAAACAATAATTGGTCAAGCTAAAGGTTTATGGAATGATTCGGATAAATGGCAAAAGATTTTATTCTTGATTGCCTGCATTCTGATATTTGGTTTAATAGCTTATGCCGCAATTCAATCACCTGGTGACACTCTTAACAATATGCTATCAGGTTTCTTAAATTCACTCAAAGAATCTGGCAAAAAGATACAGTCATCATTTCAACAAATTACTGCTGGTGGTATTAGAAATGGGTTGGCTGTTGCTTTAAACACACTGTTTGAAATTTTTATGGCTCCTCTTAATGCTATCTTTGGGGCTCTTAAACCTTTCATGGATGAAGGCGGAGCTGAACTATTGGGCGGATGCTTATTATGCTTAGGTGTCAGCGCGGCTATATTATATTATAGGGCAGTAGGCGGGAATACAACCGAGGGAGGTTCAAATGCCAGCGGAAGTAAATAATGCTAAACCAACAAAAGAATCTCTTTTGATAACTAGATTTTTAGCTGATTGTCTAGTATATAAAAAAGAACTAGAAAGCGGAGAACTAAGCGATAAAGCTAAAGAGAAAATATTGGACGGTCTAGAGTTAATTGTTCAAGCTCTAGGTATGTCCGATGTAGAACTTACAAGACCAGACCACGAAAGTTGGTGGGGTAAGCTTAAGACCGCGGTCAGGGACCTTTGGAAGTATACCAAAAAGGCAGGCTACTATGCTGGTATGCTCATATTTCTTTTAACATTCATATTAATCTTTTTGCTATTAACCACCAACGCGCATCTACATGTATTCGTTAAATCTGTTAGTGAAATATTCTTTCAAACCATGAAGCTATTTTACAAGGCTGTGTATAGGATTGTCAAAGGGGTTTTAACTATGGACCCTAAACAGATGTTGGCCGAATTGACTACCATACAGCAAGACTATGTAAAAAAGATAGATGATGTTTTGAACGAATTAAAAAGAACATCTGGTATACCTCAAGGTACGGTTTTATTAATACTTGGTGGTATTAATATATCTTTCTTATATGTATATGTATATGCTACTACTCATGTTTAAGGAGCTTGAATAATGTTTACTAAAGTTGGCGAAATTAGATTCCGTGATTCTATGTCTATGGAACAAGTCTTTCAAGAAATTTACTTAGATTCCGATACGAGTCAGATTAGATTTGATTTAATCAATAACACCTCTAATGTTGAACAATATATGATCTTTGCCACGGGCCTAACATCCCCGATGACACTGACTGCGCCAGACGCTCAACCATATGAATTCGTATTCGGACAGTATAATTATTCCCCGCATACAATATGGGAATATGAAATCACGTCTAATTCTATTTTAAGATACTTAATAGATAATGAATATTCTGATACCTCCACATTAACTAGTTTTGATCCTCCAGCAATGCATGATGTGGTTGTTACGTTAGAAAACATGACAGCTTCCTACGGTGTTAGTGTCAGTGACGGTGCTACGCTTTTAATTAGTAACATTATACCAAATAGTGGTTATATACCACCCGGAGATGTAACCGTAACTGTTGGTGGAGTTCCTAGAGCTTTTGGTGTTGGTTATGAATATACTAAAGCTTTTGGTGATACCTCCGGTTCTTTGAGTATACCGAACATAACTGGAGATGTAGCAGTAACCATTAGCGGTGTTATCGGACAAACTTTCTTAATCAGTTACAATCTTAGCCCTGAATTGGCTGGCTTGCCCGCATTCACGCCTACTAAAAACTATGAAGGTGACGCTGTAGTTATTAAGATTTACTCGCAAAATGATTTTTATAAAGTACCAGAAGATGCAGTTATCACAATGGATTCAGCCCCATTAACTAAAGATGTAGATTATACATATACAATTGTGAGTGGTATTGCAACCATTGAATTTAACTCTTTGGCTGGAAACATAGACATAAGTGCTATGGCGGTTTTAAAACCAATCACTAATGTAGTTTATAGTACGCTTAATGGCGTTACATATGCCGGACCTGGTGGTGTTCCAGAGGGTTCGCCGTTGATCTTAACAATGACTTCGGATGCCACCATAACATTTGGGGATGATGTTAATATCTTTTTAGACGGAATTCAATTAGTTGGCAATTATGTGTATACCAAAGTTAATCCGTTGAAAGCTACATTAACAATATACGACGATAATTTCCCTGGTGTTACTGAAGTAATTATTACCCCAAATATATCGCCGGTTGATGCCGGATCTGATTTTATAACAATACAGACTAACATAAGCTATTGCAATACAACCTTCGATACGTTAGAAATTTACGTCGGCGGTAATTTATTTGATACCTTACAATTAAATGTGGACTTATCAAATAGGGAATGGGTTCTTGGAGCTTTTGCACCTGGTAGTGTAATTAGTATAGTATATAAGAATCCAGAACAGTATGGAGCTAGTATAGCTCTTGATATATTCTCTTCATTAAGCGGGCAACTCTATACGGCCAATCAACCACCGGCATCTGAAGGTGAAATCGTTAATTATACTATTCCAACTTATACTCCATCTACTACCAAAAAGTTTCTAAAAAGCTTAAGCAATAAACTATTTGTAGGCCCGAATAATAAACTGGTTATTAAGTAATGGCCAAGAAAGTATATACTCAAGAACAACTTGAAGCTAGATTGGAGGCGGAACGAAAACGTCTTCAAGCTAGCTTCAATAAAGATTATGAAAACTATATTGATAATGGTGGAGTATATTTAAAGACATTTAATATGTCAGTTGATATGTCTAAGATAGAAACACCATCACCCAATATTTTTGAATGGATTTATGAACAGCTAGCAAATACCTTTGCCTTGATACTTGGAGCATCAGCAATATTCGTTGGTGTTGTAGTAGGCGAGAAAGCTATCATAAACCTTTTCAATAGGATCAAAAAGCTAATTGAATCATTGACCGACCTAACTCACTTGGGTATAGTTTTAATGGTTATTAGTCTATTTACAATAGGACTTAGAGCATTAACTAATAATAGATCTACAGACGGAGATGCTAAAGTCTTTATGTCTAGATTCTCTGGAACTGGTAAGGTTGTTGGCAGCGTAGCATCTGAAATCATTAAAGGTGTCAGGCAACAAGAATTTTCTTTGATGGCCTTAATTAAGAAGGCTGTTTTGAGCATACTCTCGGCTTTCGATTTAGCTGTTCAAACGGTTAGAGGCGTGGTCGAAGGGATAATGGACGATATCATAATACAAATATCAGTCGTTATTTTCTTTTGCGGTTTAGCATGCACGGTGTCTGGCATAAGAGATAAGAAGACTATAGCTGATGTAAGGGGTGGCAAGAAATGAATAAAGATATTCAAAGAAAACTTAAGCACATTAAGAGTACCATCGATTCTCTATTGATGGAATCCGCTGGTGAAAATAGTGCAATGGATGAACTACATCAATTTGCTAATAGTATTAAACCAGATCAAAGCACTTGGGCTAGAATCAGAGAGATTATCGTTGAGAAATTAGTTCTAGCTTTAAAACGTCTTAAAGAAACAATCGGTTTTGCCCATCTTGAATCCGAAGGTGATACTACACTTAAAAAGCTTTATGATGCTGGTAAGAAAATAATATCCATTCTCTCCAATGCCAATCCAGTGAAGAGATTAGATAATGCGTTAAGTGCTAAACTTTTGATGGCTGGTATTTTAGGATTTATAGTATATCTTTGTGGCGCTGCTTATTTCTATGCCGGTCCTAAAGGTGAGAATCTCATCAATGTGATCACTAGTTCTATTAAGAGTGGTTTTAATGAACTAGTTAAATTCGTTAAAGAATTTACAACTTCAATTAAGTATATAGAAGGACCTAAAGATCTAGCGCTTTTGGTTATTGATATTTTGAAAGCTGTTGTTAGGTTGCCAGGCAAGTTCGTTAAAGGCGTATTCGGCGATATGGAAGAGAAGAAATTCTTTTCATTCATGGGTGAATACGAAATCGGTATTACGATATTTGGCAGTCTTTTAATATATGTCGGTTATTTAATGCAGAATGGAACAACAAATGCATAAGCAACTATTATCAATTAAAAATAGAATTGCTTTATTGGAGGCCGAAGTCAATAAAAGTACTATTGAAACCCTTTCACAAAAGTTAACCGAAATCATAGAACAACTAAAGAATATATTCTTAAACAGCTCCTTCGGTAAAACGTTGGAAGAAAGAAAGAATGTTCTTCTTGAAAAGATTTATGGGTGGTAAAAAGTTATCTGAGATACCAAAAGATTATATAACTAAGATAGCTGGGTTAACCCCGGAAGATATAAAGAAAGGTGCTAATGAATTAGCAGTTAAAGTTGAAGAATTAAAACAAACATTACTTGCTAACTTTGATACCTTGATGTATATGTCCACCGGTAACGAACAATATCTTAAAGACAAATCTTTTTTAGAGAAGACCAAACTTATTCTTCAAAAGTATATTCTTAGCAAAGACGTTAATAACACCCCAGATAAAATTGTTGATTTCTTAATGAAATGCTCGATAGTATCATTTGCTTTCATACTATTGGGTATTGCAATGATGTCAACTGAATCAGCTTTTGCCGCGGCCAAGAAACATATATTTGAAGTTAGTTCAAAGTTTGGTAAAGCATTGCGAGAATTAGATCCAGTTAAGTCAGTTGTCTTTTTTATCAAGTTAATATTTGTACCTCTAAGTTCTTTTATTGTTGCATTAAAGAAGTCTCCTATCGGAACGATATTCTTTACAATAGGGGCAAGTATCATTGGTTATTGTGGAGTCTTGTTATATACCTACAAAGAGTATGGCATTTTAAAGTAAGGTGAAACGAATTCGTTATATCAAGTAACAAATTCTGTCTTATAATTCAAAAATTTTTGAAGGAGTTTAGAAATGAAACGTTCTTTTCTTGTTAAACAATTACAGAGTTTAAAGAGTCAGGTTGAAAGCCTGTTAGAAGCTAGCAACGCAACTGGTACTCTCGATGTTGGTTCAAGTGTCAAGAATGCTGGTGAAGCAACCAAAACCATATCTGATTCAGCCGCAGATCCAAAAGGCTTTATGGTAACTCTTAAAGAAAAATGGAATGATTTGATGGCCTGGTTGGATGAATATTATCAGAGTGCCAAAATTTATTTGAAAGATAGCGCCGTTGGCAAGAAGATCATTGAAATCTGGGGTAAAATCAAAGATCAACTCAGACCCATTAAACTACAGATTGAAAAAGTTTATGGGGAAATGAAAGATAAAGCAATCGCAGATTGGACAGCAATCAAAGATTGGCACGAAGCCGCAACTTGGTGGCAAAAAGGTTTGCTATATGTTGGTATCTTAGCTGTTTTCGCCGCAATCGTATACCTTGCAAGTAAGGTTACAAATCCTAAAGCCATGATTATGAATGCTGGCCAGGCTGCTTTAGATTCTTTCAAGAAATCTGGAGAAGTCATTAAAGACTCTTTCAATTATGCTAAAAATGGTCTAGCTGGTGTTGTTAAGGGTTTAGCTTCAATCGTGGCTGCTCCTTTTAAAGCAATCTTTGCCGCTGCTGGTTCCGCTATGGATGAAGGTCTTGGTAATCTTCTGGGACTTGCTGCTCTGGCCATTGGATCATGCGCCGGTGTACTTTATTACAGATCTAGACCCAAAGACCCCCTTCGCCGCGCCCGCTGGTAAAAGAATCTCTAAAGTTAAATAATTAACTTTTAAATAAATGTGCCACTGGTTTAAAGCTGGTGGCATATTTTTCACATTATGAGGAGTTTAATTTAATGAATAATTCTTTACTTATTAAACAATTATCTAGTTTACAATACAAGGTCGAAAGTTTATTAGAATCGGAAATTTTGGACCGAAGAACTCCGAGTGAATTCATATCTTCATTTAGAGGTCTTTTGGGTAAAATCGTAAATGGTACAACTTTTAAAGAAAGATTTAAATCTTTTGAGACTTTGAAAGAGAATGTACAATTTCTTAGATTTTTAAAAGATTTTGATGGCAACGAAACAACACGAATTAATGCTAAAGATCTTATGGACGAATTTAAGAAAATTAGTTCAGCTTTTAAAAGTGAAAATTTTCAAGAGATTGCTGACGAAATCATTCAAAGAAGTGAAAATGATTTTAAAAGAATACAAATGTATTTTTTGAAAGCTTGCGATGCTGTACAAAAACGAATATCACCTATCTATTTAGCAATGATAGGAATTTTAACCATACTAATTTCATTATACTATTACAATTTTAGTGAAACTTATAATAAAATTGGAGCTTTCTTTAAAAATATTTTCACAAAATTAGCAAATGGATTTTTTATGGATGCTATTAAAACAATATTGAACGCTTGTGTTGATATCATTTCCATGGTTGCAAAAGAAATATGGGATAATAAGTATGCATTGCTTGGCGTTGCCACCGGATTTAGTATTGTATTCTTTTCAATATTAGTCAAAGCCGGTAAAGTCATAATTCAAGAAGATATGTTTTAATTTAGGAGATCACTAATGAACATGATAGTTCAAATAAAGCTTTCGAGATTACATAGAGATATTAGTAATCTTTTAAAAAATGAAGAAAGCGCCGAATTCATAAGAATGGCTAAAGCTAAAGCTAAAAAGTTTTTGGCTGAAAGAGATTTTGGTTATGAAGATGCCGTAGCGGCAGCTGAAAAAGCTAGAAGAGCTATGGGATTGCCTCCATTAAAAATGGGAGAACATTATGCTAAATTTCTAGCACACTATTTAAATATTGAAGTCACTCGCGATCCAAATTCTGTTGTGCCCATGCTATATAATTTAGTCATGACTTATGTGAGTTATTTTCAAGATATAGCTTATAAGATATTTGAGGGGTTGCCAGGTGCCGATATTATTATAAAGATTTTCAAAGAAATTAAGCGACTACCAAAAAAGTTGGATGTTGTTTATGCCAGCAAGACTTTAGTTTTTAAAGCTCTTTTCGTTTTGGGTCTGGGTTGTTTGGCTGTATCACTTCTGCAGTTACTGGCAACAGATGTTGAAGCAACTATAGGTAGAGTTGCAGATGCTATTGTTCAACCTTTCAAAGATGTTATTTTGGCGTTTAAACGAGTGGCGGACGGGTTTGGTAAAGGTAGTGTTAGTGATGTAGTTTTCGGATCTTTAGATACATTATTAAGAGCAATAAAAGCCCCCTTTAATGTAATCTTTAACGTCTTATCATTAGCGATAGACCCGGGTGTTATGAAGATTGCATTCACTGGTTTAACATGTATTGGTGTCGCCATTCTAGTTATTAGAAGAGAATACGATAAGATATAATCATCTTCGCCCTAACTCTTAATCGGGTTAGGGCTTTCACTACGTTAAAAAATAATATTCAATCTTATGTAACGTAAGAATCTTTATCTCTAATAATAAACTATAAGTCTTATATAAGGAGAACTATCATGAAAGCTTTAGAAATTTTCAAATCGCATCAAGGTGAAGGCAGATACACTGGTACTCTTATGACATTCGTGAGATTCAAAGTATGTAAACGACCATTCTCTGATACACTCTGTCCCATGTGTGATACTATGTCTAAGATGCAGAATTGTCTTGAAATGGAATTTGCCCCCAATGATCTTGCCAAATATTTAAAAGATACTTCATATAATATTTGCTTCACTGGTGGAGAACCTACTCTATACCTTGGAGTGATTGAAGAAATCATTGGTCATTATTATGAAAAGATTATGAATAATGATTATGCGTGTGTTCACTTTGAAACTAATGGTTATCATCTTGATCAGTTATATACAACTTTGAATAATTTGGAACTACCTGAAGAAAAGTATTTTATTGCGTATTCTCCTAAATTCTTTAATGAAGATGAACTTACACAGGCTTTGGAATACCTCAAAGTAAATAAAGCAAATTTCTATAATAATAGGCATGCTATCAAGATTGTTGTTGGTGAAGATAGTTATAACTTGGTTGAGAAGTATTTGAGTGAAATGCCCAAGGAACTTTATCCTAACGTATACCTAATGCCAGAAGGGTTTTGGCCCTCTTATATTCAGAAGTCAATGAAATTCGTAGGTCGGTTGGTAAAACATTATAACGTAAATATATCTGATAGACTTCATGTAATTCATTCATTCATGTGATATGGAAGTAAAATTAATAGTTGGAGAATTTCCGCAAGTCACGGTTGCAAATGTTATAGCTCGAGAAATTAAAAAGTATGCCGAAATTCACATGAGCCAAAAAGTGTATCTAGGTGTTGTACATGCTGCAAACTTTATGTATCAACCATATACACCCAAAGAACTCAGTGACTCTAAAACTCCAATTAAAACTTTCTTGGGTCTTAATATTATAATCGACAATTCGATAGGACATGAAAAGGTTGTGCTTAAATGAATGAAATGATTATATCATGGCCTAGACATTTTGGTAAGACTACTATGATAAAACTACTCAAAGAAAATCAAAACCATGGAGAAAATTATATGAGCAAAGAAATAGTCGCCGCTGAACGTTTGAAATACCTTCTTGAAAATGAAAAAGAGATGACGGAAAGAGATGCAATTGAAAATCTTATAAAAGAAGCACATGACACTGCTACTTCTAAGGGTTGGCATGATAAACCAACATGCTGCAAAGCCAAATACTTTGCACTCATGCATAGTGAAATATCTGAAGCAATGGAAGAAGATCGTGAAGATAAACCGATGATCTATAATGATGATCATGGTAAACCTTGCGGTATGGCTATAGAATTAGCTGATGCCATTATCAGGATCTTTGATATGTGTGGAGAATATAAGATCGATCTCTATGAAGCAATAAAGATCAAAATGGCTTACAATAAAACAAGACCTCATAAACATGGAGGTAAGTCATACTGATGGGTGAGTATATAACCGATCAAGAAATCATTGAAGATTTGAAAACTAAAGTTAAAAATCTAGAAGTGATCAATCAAGAATTAGACTGGCAACTAACAATAACTAAAAATGCCGGTCGGATACAATTAATGTGGTATGCATTAAATGATTGTATGAAACTTTTGGATGCTATACCTACAAGGCTTCAAGATCATTCGGACCCGACCATTGCCAGAATTGGTAAAATAGTTAATGATGAGGGACTTTATGCATTCGTTCGAGACACCATTGAACATGCCAAAAGCAATATCGAATTTCCTCAATTAACACTTAAACAAGAAAATGATCTTCTTAAGATTAAACTTATGAATGTACTTAATGATCTGGCCGTTTGGAAAGCTAGCGAGAAAAGACTGAGACGGGAGATGGAAAATAATGAGTGAGTATATCAAAGAAGTCCATTCAATTGGATTGTATATGAGTTCTGGCACACTTAAAGGTAGTGTTTCTTTATGGGACTTAAGTAGAGCTAATGAATCTAGAGAATCCAGAATCGAGACCGTTACAACTGTGGCATCTGCGTCATTTGGTCATGAATCATGTAAATCACCAGAAGCTTTATATGAGAAATTGTTCAGAGAAAATAATACATGTCTAGAATTCGTTCGAACTGCCCCTAATTATTCAATAGCAACCTCACTAAGAAATGATATCGAGTGCGATTATGATGACCTTACTACACAAGAAGATTGGTATAAAAAATGTGCTTGTGTGAAAATCAGAGCACCTCTCATGGTGATAGCGCATCTAGTTAGGCATAGATCGTTTTCTTTTAATCAGATATCTAGAAGGTATGTGGTTGCTAAGAATGATGATATCTTTATACCAGATGATATCAATAATTCGATCTATGGACCCGAAGTTCAAAGACATATTGAACAATCATTTAAACTATATATGGAGTTATGTTCAGCTGGATTTAAAAAAGAAGAAGCCAGATTGGTTCTACCTGCTTATGCTATAATGACTGATCTATGGATGATTGGTGATATGAAAGCATGGAATCATCTTTTTTCTATTAGGTTATCTAAGGATGAAAAGGTTCAGAATTGGACTAAGAGTTTGGTAGAAGTTATTCATGAACTCATAAGTCATCAATTAGGGAAGGTTTAGAAGCAAAAAAAAAAGGACAGAGCTAGTCCTAACAACGGAAGATATCTTTGATATCTTCCATCGTTAATGGTTGCTTGCGAGATTGTTTCTCAGCAAGAGCAATCATTAACAGGATAGTTTCCTCGGTTGTCAGTTTATCGTCCAAAATTTTATGGGCGATATTTCTGACATCTAAAGAATCCGATTCTTCCAAGGCCCAGTCCGCGAGAACTCTTAGATATAACATGGAAGGTCCTCCTTTGTCATATAGTATATATGTAATCAAAAGATTCTTAAAATAGTGAGGCAAATCATGAATGAAAAATTGAATTTAATATTTACGGGCATAGAAATTATACCTAATCAATATATGACTGGTAAAAATGTAATCATGCTTGATAAAGATAATAACAATCTTGGTGTTGTTAATATCGAAACTGGACCGTTTCATAAGGATATGAAAAAGATGCATATGTCATATGAATTAATGGAGAAACTAAAAAGTCAATTTTTATGCAACAAGAATTAATCATAACATTCTTTTATATATTGGGTAGTGTTTGCTTTCTTATAGGTAGTTGCATCAAAGTTTTCGTTCTCATATACAAATAGTTTAAATCAAAACCTAGGTGTATTATGGAAACTAAAAAACGTCTTTTATCTATAAGAAATAAGATTAACTATCTTCTTAGTATCATCGAGACTCGTCCAGATAATACTAATATCAGAGACGTATACAACCCAGCAATCAAGAACCTTATCAAGAAGTATCCACAAATTGATAGGGTTCTTGATTCAGCTCCTCAAATTTGGTTAGGGTCAGATTGGCATCTTTGGTTGAAGGGTGATTTTAAAAACCCCAATAAGGATGAGCTCATAAGAAATCAAATGAATGTTGTAAAACCAAATGATGTCTTTATCATGTTGGGTGATTTAGTTCATCGAGATACGTATGAAGAAAACGTAGAGGGTCAACTAAGAGATATCATAAGCAAGCTTAAAGGCAAGAAGATATTGATCATGGGAAATCATGACATATTCCCTGCTCAATTCTATGCAGACGCTGGTTTTGATTTCGTTAATGATGGATTCATATGGAAGAACATAATCTTTTCACATGTTCCTCTACACTTCTCTGCCTTCCAAGGTGCTGAATATAATATTCATGGACATACTCATGGATATGATGGAGACAGAAGAGTTCCATATAAGAATCATGTTTGTATATACTCAACAGGCAATAAGAATATGCCTATAACATTGGAAGAAGCCATACAAAGATTTGAACGATACAAACGACCTGGTTATATGGATAATTAATAAAGGAGATAATCATGCCAGTATACTTAACCCCCTATGGACAATTAGTAATGATCGATGGTAGAGTTCCTGATGTTCAAATTGTAGAAGAGCCCTCAACCGATACATCATATTTTGCATTCAATGATTTAACCCAAACCATCACTGGATATAATTTTGCCGGCGGTTTGGATGTTAACATTCCAAAAACCATTAATGGTTTACAGGTGTTACATATTGGAGCAAATGCTTTTAAAGGTATCGCGGAAAATAAATTGGTTGCTATATCAATACCAGAAGGTGTTGTTAGTATCGGTGATAATGCTTTTGCTGATAATGCACTAACTAGTGTCATACTTCCAAATACTATTGAAAATATTGGCATGAACGCATTCTCGGGAAATAATATAACAGTTATTGTTGTGTCTAGTACTATAGCAACTATGGGTGAGGGAGTATTAGAAAGCAACTATCTAAGTGGTATTAGTATTCCTCCGAGTATAACAGCAATACCAGCTAACGCTTTTGCCGATAACAATCTTAAGTCTATTGCTCTTCCTTCAACTGTTGCCAGCGTCGGTTCTGGATCATTTGCATTAAATGATATCACATCAATTACTATCGAAAATGGTATTGATATCATTGACTCAACTTCGATGGGTACTTATGGGGATTCATTCAAGACTACATATGAAGCAGAAATGAAGGAATCCGGTGTTTATGAATATGTAGCTGGAGGTTGGGTTAATAAGAAACCAAAACCGACGACTCAATATACACCAGAAATTTATTTCTCATTCGATTTACAATCTCAAACAATAACTGCATATGATTGGACTAATGGCCCCAGAGCTGTTAGTATACCACCAAAGATTGCTAATGTTGATGTGCTGCATATAGGAGATATGGCATTTCAAGGTGATCCTAAAAATGGCAATTCATTAACATCCTTAGTTTTACCAAACACAATCGAAACTATCGGTGTTGATGCATTTAGTAATAATGATATAAATAGCGTAACCCTACCCGAAAGTTTGAGGATTATTGGAAATTCCTCATTTGCAAACTGTTCATACTTATCTCATGTCTCTTTTCCATCATACCTCGAACTGATTGATAATGCAGCCTTTGGTAGTTGCAATCTGGTTAACATTGAGTTGAATCAAGTTGATAGAATCAATCAATTAGCTTTTTACGGCAACTCCGTTAGTAGTATTACATTACCGCAAGATTGTTTATTAGAACATGAAATATTAACACCTATGGATCTAAGATTTAAAAGAGCATATGACAATAATGGTAAGCAAGCTGGTGTGTATACCTGCGATGGCTTTGACTGGTATCTTGATGGTTCTCCGATTGATCCATTTTTACATATGATAGATTTTGACTTTGATTTGGGTAAAATATATGCATATGATGGGCCAAACATTAATGGATCTTTGACATTGCCTGATATGATTGGTGGATGTACTGTACAAATCATCGGGGAGTATGTATTCGCCGAGAAGGGTATAACCGATGTGGTGCTACCTAACGGACTTTCAATTATTGAACCTGGAGCATTTCAATATAATTCTATTTCGGGTGAGTTAGACATACCGACAACGGTTACTTCAATAGGATCCGGGGCATTTAGAAATAATTCTTTAACTAATCTATCATTACCAAATGGTGTAGTAGGCATTGAATCTCAATGTTTTGCGTATAATGCGCTTGTTGATGTTCATTTACCATCAACCGTAAATTTTATTGGTTGGGGGGCTTTTGAAGGTAACGATATAGTTGGTATCACTATTGGTAGCGGTGTCACCATCGAAGAGTCGGCCACATCTTTTGGTACATTCTCCGAAGCATTTGTGACTCTTTATAATAGTAACCAAGTTTATGGCTTTTATGCATATGAGAACGATGTATGGTATCTAACTGCAACATAATAGGGTAATGGCATCTCTATGGGGCGAGGATTCGTTCTCGCCCTTTTTACACGTTGGGTTTATGGTTTAACACCTTATTTATTAATATATTATAATACTAATGAGGGAGCTACCATGGAAGAAAAATATAAAATATTAATTGAGATTGCTAGGTCTAGAGGTTATAGTGAATATTCTAGATCGTTTGATTATTCTAGAATCACATTAAGTAATGATTTTGGTTTAGCATTAAGTTTGGATGTAGCAGATTCAAGATTTGAATTGTCTACAAGTCATAAATTATTCATTAAATTGACAACTGGGCCTTGTGGATCATTCGAGGATGAAAGTCACTTTAGAAAATTCGAAAAGAAAATGATTGAATATGTGAATGTACTGAATATACATGATTGCATTAATAAACCCAATCAGGAGAATAACCCATGCCATATTTAGTAGCTGGAGCCGAGACCGTATATGGTACGTTTCATAAATACCTAGAAAATCAGAACTCTTGGCAATTTAAATTGATGAAAGAGTTCATGACTAAAACTGATGCTGGTTATCTTTTTAGTTTCGGTAATGCATTAGCCACATCTAAATCAAAGAATAAAGTTAAAATCAAGAATAGCTATGCTAAGATGTTCTCTAAGTTCTTCCAAAAGGATACATTCAATAAAACGAATGAGATCTTTAATATTCATAACATCGTAATGGACTCCGGTGGTTATCAGGCTCAGTCGGGATATCTGACTATACAAGAATGCTATGATTTCATTGAAGAATATAAACAGTTCATATTAATGAATCATGAAAAGTTTAGATACTTCTTTGCGTTAGACTTGATACCAGATGGGTTATCATATGATGAACTTTTGAAACTTAACGAGACTAGCTTTCAAGCATTATATAGCCTACCGGAAGAGATCAGAAAGAAAATCATTTTCATTTATCACTTCTTTACTCCGAAAGTATATGAAGCATGGAAAGGTCTTACTGCCAAATACTTTGATAAGTTCTCTGATTATTTTGCATTTGGTGGTCTTGCAGCTAAAGATACAGTTAGTGTTAATATGCCGATTGCCGTATTCGCTATTGGTATAGTTCAGATTGTTCATAATGCAAAACTTAAAGGTATCAAGAAATTGAAGATGCATATTCTTGGAGCTGCATCATATAGAGACATCATGCTTTACCAGCTATATAAAGCTATCATTAAAAAGTATCATGATGTTGAAATTGATATTACCTATGACTCTAGTTTAGTATTTAAACAGATTCAGAAGTCTAGGTGTATAAATATCATAGAAGATGATTTTACCAATAATTTAATCTCGATTAGGGAACTTGATTTAAACACCTATGTAGAACGAATAACTAATGGTAAGGATACAACGATCAAAGTTAATGATCTTATCATTGAAAAGTTTTCAAAGATGGCTGAAGAAATATATCCCGATTGTGTGAATGATGTTAAATCTATCAGCCTGTATGAAAATAAGAAAGATGGCAGTGGAACTGGATTGGGTAAAGACTTTGGACTCTTAAGTATACTGTTCTCAGGTTGGCAATATAATGAACTTGAGAAACGTTGTTATGAATATATTCAATCTAAGATGCCTTTATTGGAAACTGACCCATATGAATTTTATGATGTCATGAGTGATATACTCCTTAAATTGAATGCTGGAAAGCTTAGTTATAAATTTAAGGATAAGATTAAGTATGTGCGTTTAACTGTTGAATGTCTTATGAAACTGGATATTGATTATATTGATGACATCGTTAATATCTCACTGGCTTCGGCGGAGATTGTAGACAAAAGCGAAAACGATTTTCCAACTCTTGACTTCTAAAGAAGGTTCTTATGATAGATGAAATTTTCCGAACGTATTTATTGATATTGTTTCATGCTGAAAATGAAACGAAGCGTCTTATCATATCAAAAGATATACTTGAGGTTAGTACTAAACTTCTTAAGAGATTAGAAGGTGATGCCAAAGGTACAATCTTTTGGAATAAGATGCGTTTGTTGAATTTAGTTGCTAAACAATACAATGATGGCGTTAATGTTGATATTGCTTTAGGCAAGATATTCTCTGGTGAGACTAAGTTTACATCTCTTAAAGAAGAGGTCATGCAGATTAAAACAATGCAGACCACTGAAATAGATATGCAACACTTAGAGAAACAGCTAATATTTGAAAAGCAATATATCGTTTCAGAGGAATACCTTCAAAGAATTAAGGGTTACATAGAACGAATTGAAAATAGAGATTTTGAAGGTGTTGAAGATATTGAAACTGAACTTAAGAACATCATTGAACAGTTATATATGGGGTTCATCAGAGAGACTAATTTAGCGAGAAGTCTTGATGGTGTAAAAGTTATTGATTATAATGACCCTGATATATTACTTAGTAAAATGCAAGAGTTCTATAGCGGTAAGAACTACATCAGTTCTGGATATAAGAATCTTGATGATCTACTTGGCGGAGGATTTGAACGAACAAGACTTTATCTTTTAGCAGGTAAACCAGGTTCGGGTAAGTCTACATTCCTTTTGAACTTTGCTTACAATATGTCTCAAGAAATAGCTAAGGAAGGTCTTGATGAATATGTGTTATATTTATCTTTAGAGAACCTAGCACTTGAAACCAATCAGAGATTATTGGGTAGACATTTAGATCTAAAGAAAGATTCAATTGAAAGTTTAATTAGAACTGGTGACCCGAATAGAACGCTTCGTGATGCTTTAACTGGTTTTAAATCTTCTAACCTTGTAATATCATATTTCCCTGCAAGAACATTTGGCACAGCGGATCTGTTTTCTTATGTAGAAACATTGAACATGGAAAGAAAACAGAAACCTAGAGCAATCATTGTTGACTATTTAGATCTAATGAAGTTACCTCAATACATCAGTGAAATGAGATTACAATTAGGTGATATCACATTAGGTTTAAAATCTCTAGCCGTATTACATAAGATACCAGTTATCAGCGCAACTCAATTATTAAAGAGTTCATACAACACCAAACCTGGATTAGGTGATATTAAAGAATCAAGTGAAAAGATTGACCACTCTGATGCTATCGGTTTGATTAATAGGCTTGATAAGGGAGATGACTCAGAAGAACATATTGATCAGTTTGGATTTAATGTAGAGTTATCATGGGATAAGAGTAGAGCTAGTGCAAACGGGACATTGAGATTTGCCATGATACTATCTAAGTTCCTTATTGAAATGGAACGAGATAATTGGAATAACAAGAAACCTAAGAATGCTTTACCACCTCAGCAACAGGCTCAGAATCCTTATGCTAATTCTCCAATACAATCACCGATGCAAACTAAGTTCTCACCTCCACCACCTATGGCCCAAACAGATGTAGCTTTTATGCCGCCAGTTCAAAGTAACAATACACCAATGGAAACGGGGTCAGGTAATAACTTTAATGATATCGAAATATAATAATTCAAAGAATTTTTTTGATTCTTTAAAAGGAGATTGGTTATGTTATGCACCTAGTGTAATAAATACTAGTTTTAAGGATATTGGCTATTTAGTCCTGTAATTATATATTGGAGGCATTTATATATGCTTAAGAATGAAGAATTAGAACAACGGATGAAAAAGCTTCAGTTAGAAGCAATCAAGAAACTAAAAGATGAAGGCACCTATCAAGGCCCAGAATCTGACATCACTAACAAGAAAACAATGAATCCCGAAAAAGATAAGATCAAAACCGAAATCAAAATCTCGGCTAAGAAACTTAAAGATTACATGAAGAAGAATGAAGCTTTAAGTAATGATCTTGATCTGGATAGTATCTTCTCATGTTCAGAAAAGAAGAATGAAGAAGGTGAAGCTCAGGTTGAAGAAACCGAAGTTGAAACCGATGAAATTGATAGTCTTCTTAAAGAACTTGAAGGTGGCGAAGAAGAAGCCAAAGATGATGTTGATGAAGTTGAAATTGATGAAGTAAAAGAAGGCGAAGGCAAAGATGAAACTTCATCTCACATGGAATCAAAGACCGTTAAGAAAGTTAAAGCTGGTCTGAAAAACATTCTAGAAGATCTTCAAACTATTAAAGTAAATATTCTTGCTCAAGATGCAGCCGATGAACTTTCTTCTATCTTTAATTTTAAAGAAGAATCAGAAGGCGAAGAAGCAGGGGTAAAAGAAGACGAAGAAGAAATTAGTGAAGCAGAAAAATCACTAATGGAAACCATTGATGATGTTGATAGAACCATCACTGAAGATACTGAACTCAGTGAAGATGAACTCAATAACATCAAAAAGAAAATGAATAGACTTCTGAATGAAATCGAAGCCGAAGCAGAAAAAGAATCTTCAGAAGATCTATCAAATTTATTCGCCGATGATGGTGAACCGATGCAACCATCCGTTGAAAATCCAGCTGGTGAAGCCGAAGTTGAAATCGATGATCATGGTGATGTTGATGAACTTCTAACCAACCTCTTTAATGATGAAGGCGAAGCTGAAGGTGAAGATGAAATGGAAGATCTAAGCCGTCTCTTTAGTGAAGATGGTGATGAAGATGATGAAGGTGTTGGTGGCGTTGATGATGAACCTGAAGTCGAAGACATCTCAAGCCTTTTCAGCGATGATTCTGGTGAACTAGAATCTGGTGACGAAACTGATGTTATTAATGGCTTTGAAGTTCATGATTCTGACGGCGCATCCACTCCTGAAGAACTAGAAGATGATCTTTCTGATAACCTTGACAACCTCTTTGAGGAAGTCGAAGGCGAATCAGTTGAAGAAGATGTTGATCTTGACGATAACATCACCATCTAATTGTAATTAACCATTAAGGAGATAAACAATGGCTAAGATTAAAGTTGACGTTACGAAACTTGGTAAGAAGATCATATGGTTTGGCAGTCAGTATTCTACCCCTTGTAAATTCTACATTGATTCATCTGAAAAGATGAGACTTCAGGTTATCATGAAGAATACAGGTATTAAAGAATCTGAATACACTTTGACTGAAGTTCAGGAAGCCACCCCCGGTATCGTTGATGCTAATAAAAAAGCAGCTGATACCGCAGCCAAGAATGCTCAGGAAGTTTCTAAAGCTGTAACCTCGGCTCCGGAAAAAGAAGAAGTCAAAGAAGCTCCGGCCAAACAAGAAGTCAAAGAAGCTCCGGCCAAACAAGAAGTTAGAGAAGAGAAAGGTTCTATGACTGTATCGAAAGATAAGCATGGTAACAAGAAGTAATTAACCTTTAACTCGTTAATACGGAGTCAAGACAATTCGTTTTGACTCCGTGTTTTCACGCTTAATGTAAATAAAGAATATAATTTCAACAAGGAGATGACTACCATGTCAAATTTCAGAGTGTGCATTTATTTCAAAACTAAAGAAAAACCAGTGATCATAACTGATAGTATAAATAAAGATTTTACATATGAAGATTCAGTTAACTTTTTTAAAGATGTTCTTAAAGGTGAAAACAAGGTAGTCACTATTGACTTTCCTAATGACACTCTGGTATTCAATTGTAAAGATGTTGATGTTGTTAAAATTAGCAAACCCGAACTTGGTGATACCATCGTAGCTGATGATGAACATGATAGTATAGTTCCAGCATCTCCAAATCTTAATATCAAAAGCGAAGATCCAGATGAAGAAGCCGATGATGGTTTCGATGATGAAGAAAAGACTATTGATGTAGTTGAAGATTGATATGTTCTACTTTTATATATCATTCTTATTGACAGTATGTACTCTATTGTTGGTTAATAGAGAGCGTATCAATCGTCACCTCAAAATAACCGAACTTCGAGTGAATATCAAACCCGTACTTGAAAATGATATATCAAGAGTGTGGTTAAGCTTCTACGAATCATACCTCTTTGTGCATGAAACTTCTAAGATGATGCCTACCAATAATGAATTCTTAGAATTTCAAAGAAGCTTTGTTGATATGTTTCACATCATAATTGGCCCAGTTCAATTATCAGTGTATAATGAAATATACGGTGGTGAAAGATATTTCGATAATTATCTAAGGAATGAATTTGAACGCTTCTTTAAGAGTGTATTCATGAAAAAAATAAATGAAATACTTCTCAATAAAGAAGATAAGAAATAGGAGCCATTATGAAATTTGGTGAATACTTCAAGGGCCTAATACAGACCGTATTGGGTGGTATACCATTTCAAGAAAAAGAAGTTGGTAAATCAATAGATGAAATCAATGAACGTTTAAATAAGACTAGCTATGGTAACCTTTTCGAGATGATGGTTAACTTAACTAATGATCAAAAGATGAAAGCCAATTCCGAAAAGGATAAACCTCTTGATCTTAAAGAACTTATTGATGTCAATGATGATTACCAAGATGAGATCTATGACTTATTCAATAGACGTCAAAGGTATAATGCATACAGAGACATCGTTAAAAAGATAAGTAGGCTTAGAAGGACTATTAAAGTTCTTCGAAGCAATATTATATCATCTGATAACCTCAGAAATACTCTCTTACATTATAGGGCTACGGCTAAGGGTGACTTCCAGAAGCAGATCACTGAAGTTCAAGAACGTTTCAAACATCTTAAGATTAATAGTCATGCTGTATTGTCTAGGATCATAGATACTACATTACATTATGGTGACTACTTCATTGAGATAGCTACAAAGAAGAACCTATTAAAACCTTTTGAAACTAAAGAAAAGTTAATGGAATCTGGTTATCTCAAAAAGAACGAAACTCTTATTGAAGATTTCCAAGAGATAAAAGATGAGAGTGGTATAACTAGATTCAAGCCTTTAAATTTCGTTTGCACTTTGGAAAAGAATGGTTTCAATACTTCCATACTAGAATCAAAAGATTCTGATACCAGAGATGATAGATTAACATTGGAAGATATTCAGATCTTTTACCATAGACCACACAATATCATTAAGTTAACATTAGGTGATCAGGTATATGGTTACCTCATACTACCAGAAAATCTATTAAAGACTAAACTGATCTTTCAAAATGTTAACATGCTTAAGTCCGGCACTGCCACAACCACAACGGAGAATACTGGACAATCCGGTGTTGACTTAATCTATACTCAGAAAGCCACAGAGAGATCAGTTAAGATCATCAAGAACATTCTTAACTTCCTCAAGAAAAATATTCATGAAGATATCGTAGATGAAAATCCCGCATTGAAGTCAGTCATCACCAAACTGGTATACTCCGGTATATACTCAATCGGATCTCTTGATCAATTCCATGAGATTCTAGATGAAGCAGATCATATTAAGGTAGCCAACTTACCATTAAGATTTGTAGACGTTTCTAAGATGCAAGAATTTTGTCTTAATAAAGATGAATATGATCCATACGGAACTAGCATATTTGATGACGTTCTCTTTGATGCTAAGCTATTGATATCGGATAAGATTACATCCACTATTGAAAGAATCACCAAGTCAATTGAACGCAGAATGATATCATTTGAAAGTGATGATAGAAATTCTATGTCCATGATTCAGATTCTTAAAGAGAAGTTCAGGAAGAAGAAGGCTCTATTTGATGGTACAACTACCTTTGATAATATACCATCAATTCTTTCCCCCTTTGAAGAATATTACATTCCAATGAAGGGTGGCAATCCTTACATAACATTTAGTTCAGAAGCTCCTACTTCTCAACATTCACCTAGGGTTGATGACCTTAAGTTCTTGAGAGATGAAATCACATCTAACATGAACGTACCACCAGCATACATAGGCTTAGAAGAAAACATTGAAAGTAAGGCTACTTTATTCTTGCAGAATATTCTTTTCAGTATTGAAATATTAGACTATCAAGAAATGTTTTCAAATAACCTAACTGAACTATCTGATAAGATTGGTAGGATATTAGACAGTGAACATATTGGTCTTGTTAAAGTTGGCTTTGCTCTACCAGTTATCTTAAGTAGTGCCAGTGAACTTGAACATATCAGCACGGTATCAGGTGTTAAGGATTATCTATTAGAAATTGGTATGACTGCTAATGACGTTCGAGAGAGATACATGCCCTTCCTAAATGAATACTTCACTAACCAGTCCAAGACCGCTAGAAAACTTTCGGAACTTGAACATGGTAGAGAAGGCAAAGAAGAAGAAGGAGGCCCGGGATTCTAAATGAGTAAGTTTCTTAAACGTGAAAAAGTTCAAATAAATCTTTCCTCAATTAACCTTTCAACTCACTTATATAATAACTTCATCAACATGGGCAATATCAAGGAAGAGAATATATTCATGGAGGCGGAAGGTGATGAACCTGATGTACCCAAAGATGAAAAGGCTCCAGCTAAAAAAGAAAAGGCTGCCGAAAAGGAACCTGATCTAACTAAAGAAGAACCTCAAGATAAAGAAGATGCCCCGGAAGATGCTGCTGGTGAAGATCCCTTTGCTGCTGGTGGTGGAGCTGGAGGGGATGCCGGTGGAGACCCCTTTGCCGGTGGGGATGAGGTCGAAGGTGAATCCGATGAAGTTCTTGAAGGCTTACCCAAAGATGAACAATACTATGTTATCATCTTAAAGAATGCATCTGAAAAGATTCAAAAGCTTAAAGAAGTATCACTGAGATTACTTAATAAGAACGATGAAAAAGATTCTAAGATCATTGAAAAGATTTCATCTCTTGAATATGTATTTGATAGGTTCGTGGAACAATATGAAGAATATGAAAACCCGAAAACTATCATCATTCGTTTACAAAAAGCAACTAATGCATTACTAATGTTTACGAATGCATACCTGAAAAGAGGAAAGAAATAATATGCGATACATTATTAAAGAGATGGCAATTCTTCAAGAAGCTAAGAATGTTCAAGTTGTTCGCGAAGGTAAAGTAAGATGGACTGCTAAGTTGCAACTACTTGATGAGTATAGCTATAATGGTAAGCTCTATAAATCAGAACCAATGTTACAAGCAATATCTGAAAAGAAAGATATGATTGAGCGTGGTGGTATGGTTGGTGAATTAGATCATCCGATGGACCCAAGTGATATGAGAATACTTAATGTTCTATATCAGAATGCGGGTCATATCTTCAGAGAGATCTATAATGAAGGCAACACGGTATATGGTGTTCTAGAGAATACTAGTAATCGAGTTGGCATGGATGAATATGCTCTCATCGTCAAGGATAAGATACCAGTTGGTTATTCACTTAGAGCATTAGGTGAAGTTCGTCAAACCAAAAGAGGTCAAGAAGTTTATAGTGATATTGATCTAGTCACATGGGATTGTGTATCTAATCCCGGATACTCTGGTTGTTTACTACAAGAGATAATAGATTACAAACATCTTGAAAGCAGAAGGAAGATGGATGACTTGGCTAACCTTGAAGAGTTTGTGCATGGTAAATCCGAACATAGAAAACAATTGCTTATGGAAAGCCGTTCATCTACCAAGTTAGCTAAAGTGGTTCAGTCGTTTGAACAAGCTTGTTTATTTGATAGCAAAGATTTCGAAGTCAAGTTCCTTAAAAATAAGCTAGCTTTAGAAACCAAAAAGAAATTATTCAGCCTGTAAGGAGAACCCCATGAAAATACTTGAATCGTTATTATTAGATGATGCTGGTATGGCCGTAGACAAGACACAAGATAAAAGTCAAAGGGCAAAGGAACGAGTTTTCTTTTTAGTCAAAAAACTATTTCATATGACTAGCAATAAGAAGTTAGTACTAGGTGGTTATGCTAAAAAGAAAAAGCTTTATGAACAGAAAATTCAAAGAAGCAAAGTTATCACTACTAAGATCAATGCAACTAAAGAAAAGCTCTCTGCCAGTCTTGATAAACTAAACGAAGAGTATGAAAAAGCTAAGAACCTACTTAGACAATCTCTGGAAGGAGACCTCTAAATGAAAATCAGAAGTACTCAGAGTTTAGAATCAGCTACCAAGAAAGAAATCAGACCTGATGTTATTGATCTTGCTAAGATATCTAATATCATCAATGAATTAAATGCTATTGTTGCCCCCACCATAAGTGTTGACTTAGCTAAAGTTGAGAAGATCATAGAAGCTAGAAGTGGTATGCTCAAGACTTCATTATTAGAGGTTAAAAAAGCCAATGAAGAATTTATTGAGTTACAATCTAGAAAGTCTATGATCATTAAAAAGACTAAGGTGATGTTACTGCTATCTGAACTTCATACCAATTTCAAAGTTAATGATAACATCAAGGTAGAGACATTGAATATCATTAGAGATATTGATAGCTATACCGAGAAGAGATTAAACGTTCAGATTGAGAAGCTGGAAAAGATACTCTCGAAATAATATTTAGCAGACTGTATTGACCCCACACCTCGAAAGAGATGTGGGGCTTTCAACACGTCCTATGATGAAGCAGTTATAGACTATAATGTCAAAATAGAATCTTTTGTTTCAATAGGGGGAGTTACGGAAAAGTTGTGAACTTCTATAATAAAATATAGATTTTGTATCAGGAACTTGATCGGAAGTCGTAGTCCGATTAAATTCCAAAATATGAATTGTAATTTGTATTGTTTTAAAATTTCAACAACTTTCCTATATTGAATCGGAGGAGAATATTATGTCTGTTAAAGCTCAACTTTTAGAATCAAGAAAAACAATGAAAAATGTTCATAAGATCGATTTAACATCTATGACAGATTTCAAGAACATGATCGTAAATGATCAGAAGTTCGAAACCTACAAAGCCACCCTAATGGAAGGCGTTGGATCTGAACATAAATTGATCATGGATCCTATGGTTCAGAGAACCCGCATGAAACTCCTGGAAAGCATTAACAGCGTTTACAACCTAAACGTGTATGAAACTCTTGCTCTCCCGATCCTGTTTGCTTTCTATCCTCGCTTAATCACTAAAGAACTGGTCACCATGAGACCGATCAATGCTCCCGATACTCTCATGCCATTCATGAACTTCAACTTCGTAAATGCTAAGGGTGTTGTTATTGGTCAGGCTCCTTTCACATCTGGTACTGTTAGCTATGGCCCGACTGTATTCCAGACCGACAACAAGTTTGTAACCACTGGTGCAACTGACGTTCTTGGTGCTCATTCTCTTACCAGCGATGAAACCTCTATTGAAAGAACTATGAAGTTCTTCAAAATTCAGGCTACCAAGGGTGGTGTAACTGAATTCGTAACTGCTCACATCATCCCAACTGTTGATGGTAACTTCTTCCATACTGCAACTTTCCCAACCATTGGTGCTCTAAGTGTATCAGGTCGCATTGACTACAAATCAGGCATCGTAGAAATGATGCAGAGTGATTCTACATTCTCAGCAGTACAGCTTTTCTACACCTGTTCATTCTCTCTCGAACAGAATATCCTGAACAATAAAATTAAACCCAGCATTGATAAGATTCGACTCTTAGTAGAAGACCAGGAAATCAGCGCTGACTGGACCATTCAGATGGAGCAGGATTATAATGCTCTTTATGATTTGGACATCCAGTCTCAGATCATTGAAATCCTTGGCAAACAGATGGCTCTTGATGTTGACACCAAAGTTCTGAAGAATATGTTCGACACTATTGCCACCCTCCCGGCAAGCCACGTTGATACATTTGACAAAACTCCGCCATCCGGATACACCTTGGGTCCGATCTATTGGTATCAGAACATTCTTGAGAAACTGACCATGCTCTCTGCAAGAATTTACACTGATACTAACATCGGTGAAGGTAACACTATCGCTGCTAACCCGATGGATTGTGCTATCTTTGAATCACTGAATAAGTTCAGCTTTGATGGCAAGGGTGCTGACGGTGGAGCTCTTGGTTATAGCACTGGTTCTCTTGCCCAGAGATGGAAAGTATTCTCAAGCCCGATCGTTCCCCAGGGTAAATTGATGCTGCTTCATAAACCGACTGATATCCTCTCTGCTATCTATGTATTTGCTCCTTATCAGCCTGCAGTTATGAGTCCGTATCCTCTTGGTAATACTCCCTCACTGACCGTTCTTTCGAGAAACGCTCAGATCTTCTACCGCCCGATGGGTGCTGCTCTCCTGAATATCGTACAGTCATAATCGATTCCTAAAAGGTAGCCTAAGTTTAGTCCAAGAGGACTTTACTTAGGCTATTTTTTTACGTTTGAAAAATCTATAAAGGAGAAACATATGTTACATATTTCACCAGGTGTATACACATACATCAAAGATGAAAGTGAATTTGTAAATGCAGTACCGGTCGTTAGCATGTTCTGTCCTTTCTTTGCTGATAGCGGCCCGGACAATGTTCTGCATTTCTTAAATGGCC
>ENA-UPXM01000170-UPXM01000170.1-activated-sludge-metagenome-genome-assembly--contig:-NODE-170-length-93673-cov-21.344720_pt1 | contig 93673 bp, 74 predicted proteins | sample MGYA00238178_ERZ772708 | MGnify/ENA primary metagenome ERZ772708 (study PRJEB29002, sample SAMN05720212) | activated sludge metagenome | isolation source: anaerobic digester from wastewater...
TTTAAGACAGGACTGATTCCACGGACCGAAACAGCAAACTCCTATTGTTCTTCCGTATTCAATAATCATTTTTGCATCTTCAGCCGAAGCTATATCAACATTTTTGTGATCTATGTATGCTTTATCGCCTATAAGGTTCAGAGCGGTATTGGGACCCTCATAGTGATATAATGCCATTTCTCCGATATGTAAAGGTTTTGACCGGTCCCACCAGTCGGCACCTACGGCATCCTTTCCGTAATGACGGGAAATGATATCCTGTTCAGTTTCATCCCATAGCGAACTGTCTCCCTCATGATAGGCCGGTCTGGTAGGATCAAGGGTATTTATAAGTTGCTTAAGTTTCGGAAGGTTTTTAACAATTTTTTCGGGGTATTTCTGTTCCTCCCCTTTTTGATTCCATCTCATCTCATTTTCCACACTCCACAGTATCAATGAAGGGTGGTTACGGTCTCTTTTTACAAATCTTCTTATGTGATCTTCGGCATTTATCCAATATTCATCGCTGTTCGAGGCCTGATAGCCTCCCGAGCCGTGCAATCCGGCTTCTCCGGTTATCAGTATGCCCTCTTTGTCGGCCATATCCAGAATAAAAGACGGATGAGGACAGGTATGCAGTCTCGTATGGTTCATGTTCCCGTCTTTAATCATATGGAACCAGCTTTCTACCCATTCTTTAGTATAGCAATATGTTGTGACTTTATGACCCCAGTCGGAAAAAAGATGCAAGGGACGGTTATTCAGCATAATATGCTTTCCCTTTATCTTAATTTCCCTGAATCCGAAATTTACCCTGTGATTATATATCTCATTTTCATTATCATACAATTCGATTATAAACTCATACAGTTTAGGATTGGAAGGTTCCCATAGTACTGCATCAGGAAAACAGCCGCTGACCGTAAAATCATTAACATCACATTTCTTCAAGTATAATGCAGTGTCTTTAAATACAAGCACTTTCTTCTTTGTTTTTCCGTCCAGGATATATGACTTTATAGTAATATTCCTGTTTCTTTCGGAAGAATTTGCTACGGATATTTCGGTTTCAATACGCATGTCGTCAACATAAGTTTTCACAAAGCAGTCGTCGACATAAACATTTGACCTCTCGATAAAATATACATCCTGCCATATTCCGGCATTATCCGCAACAGACATGGTACCGGTAGGAGTCATGTATCTTCCGAACTCGTCTTTATCATAGTCATATATATGTACTACAATTTCATTTTTTCCGGTTTTAAGATATGCGGTTACATCCGATTCACAGGGCAATGTAGGATGAACGAATGAAGACACCTTGTGGCCGTTTATATACAAGGCGGAATAGGGCATTACTGCTTCCAGCACAATAAGGTATTGCGTATCCCGTTTCAAGCGTTCCACATCAAGGTATCTTCTGACCCATGCTTCTTTTGTTGCAGTCCATGAATTGGGATAACCGAAATCATCATACAGAAACTGCAAATTCTCTATATTACTCAAATCGCTTTGTCTGTAATCTCTGAAATATTCTTCATCATGAGTTTTAACACAATCCAGAGGTTTTCTCCACAAGGAAGGCACAAGGTAGGCACTTTTCAGCCAACCTTGTGCCGGTATCCCCGTACTTAAGTCTTTTTGATAGACTGGACAAAAATCCCACCAGCCGTTAAGGCATGTTTTTTTCATTATATTCTATACAAGCCCGGTCTTCTTCATTCCTTTCGGTGAACAAATAAATGTCATAATTTCAAAGGGTTTTAAGGTTAACTGTTTCTCATATCCGTATATAGGGAGTTTAATAACACAGGAATTCTTCTTTTCAAGGTTGTTAAACAGCCTTATCCGATATCCTTCTCTGTCTTCACACTTTCTTACAGTTACAAGTTCTACGGTTTCATTATCTATTAAACAAAAAGGTTTGGCCTTTTTACCTTTATCCGACGGATCGAAATTCAGTACTATCGGTTGCTGATGCCTGATAAGAGCAATCTTATCCACCTGTTCATTTATTTCATCATAGTCCCCTGCCCAAAGATAATAGTCAAACAGTCTTTCTCCTATATCTATTCTCGGAGAGAAGCGGTCTAACGGAAGTATCTGTCTGTCTCCGATAGGATGAGCACTGTAACCGGGAGTACGTAAAACACTCATTCTTATCTCGCCTCTCTTACAGTCGGAACCGTATGTGCCGGTGTTGATTACCGCAAAAGCCGATGTGTTCTGCTTGAGCATCAACCATTGCTGAGACACATTCTCATTTCCGTCTGTCATCAACATATCGCGTCCGTATGCAGTTTTTCCGATACATTTTGCTCTGGTTAATACGGTGGGAATGCTTAACTTGTACATTACACTCTTATCCTGACTGAAAACTCTTACATTAACCCCGATTATGTTATCGGTCCTATTAAATGTGTATCTTATATTGCATGATGACTGAGAATAGACAAAACTGGCTTCTATAACCGTCCTCAATTCGCTGTTTTCCACTACTCTTACGGGATCTAACTCTTTCTTGTCCACGCCGCATATTTTTGCTGCCTGAGCCGGAGTGGCAAGTCTGAACTTTCCTTTCAGTTTACGATAGGAGCTTACAGTCATACCCCAGGAATCGGAGTTGTCCTGTATAACCAGCATCTGACACATACCGGGTTTGATGTATTCCGTGCCGTTGACTTTGTAGGAATCTATATGACCGGTCTTTCGGTTTACTTTTGACTGCATTGTTCCGTTATCAAAGTAAATGTAGTTATCGTCCGTTTTCGGCAATTCAAAAGGCTTCTTCTCCACCAGTCTGTTTACTATATTGAATCTGTTGACCGACATGGGTGCCAGATCCGCGAGGAAAGCCACTCGCTTTATCCAGTCAATGGGAATATTGGAACTTTCCTTTTCATTCTGGCACGCCACAAGATTGCCTTTTTCGTCAAACACATCGCCTTTAGAGAAGGTGTCGGGTACTCTGTTCTGTTCCGCAAGACAGTATTCGCACTCTACAACGGTTTTGACTCTGTAAGGGTGCGGATTGTATACAAGAACGGGATATTCCCCTTCTTTTGCGGGTTTCTGCCCTTTAACAAGGCGGAAATATGCTCTGAATATCAATCTGTCCGCTATATCCAATCCGTGATCCAGCCTCTTTAAAATATCGTTTTCCACAATCTGTATGCTGCTACCGGGCAGCGAATCATGAAATTCGCAGAACAGAAGATTCTTCCATGCATCCCTCAGCATCTGATGTTCATATTTTTCCAACGAGTCGTTAGCTACCGCATGACTCATCATCTTTTCGCATAAAAGCAACTTGTTTTCCAATTCTCTGTGCTTTTGTTTGATTCTTACCATTGACGTGTAACAACCGACACTGAAGGAATGCAGCGATCTTTTGATTACTCTGTCGCTTTGATTTCTCCGGAAATATTCCTCAAAGAATTTATCGGGATAGGTATGCACTATCTCGTCTTTCGATTTCGAGGTCAATTCTCTTATATCATCCAGATCTTTCTTTGAAGGTCCGCCTCCGTGGTTACCCACTCCCCATAACATCCCTATATCGTTTTTATCCTTCTGATTGTCATACAGATAATCATATTTGGTTGCAAGGAATTCTCCCAATCTGGAGCCGTATGTTGTAGCCTTGAATACATTTATGGATTTATTATTAAATCCTTTCCATAGAATATGCTTATCATGCAGACTGCTGCCGTCGTATATAAGTTTTGCAGGTCTGGATACTATATAGTTTTCATATCCCGCATCCTTTAAAATCTGCACCAGACCTATTGTATGCCCGAAAGGATCAAAGTTAATTGCGGTTTTTCCTCCGTCAACACCGAATTTTTCCAAAAAATATCTTCTGCCTTCCTCAATCTGACGAACAAAAGATTCTCCTGAAGGCATATTTGTATCGGGCTGAAGATACCATCCGCCTATTACGTGCCATTTTCCGGCCTTTATCAACTCCTTTATTTCCTCAAATAAAGCGGGATCATACTCCTCTATCCATTCGTAAAGTACCGATTCATTATGATTGAATACAAACTCATCGTACTCCTTACAAAACCTTACCGCTGAACGGAATGTGGATATTGTGGCTGCCGCTCCTTCCTCCCAATTCCATAACCATACCGGATCTATATGTGCATTGCACATAAGATGTACTTTCTTTTTCCTGTCGCTTTTGCTCCTCATGAATTACTCCTCCCGTTAATACTTTCCTAATTCCAATCCTTTTTTAATGAAATACTCATATGTCTCCAAATTGACCGTATTGGGTATGGAATGATCGGAATGCAGTACATATCCGTATCCTTCCTTAACAACAGGTATTTTACTTTCCAATTCTCTGTCAATTATCTCTTTATCATTTGAATATAGCGTTCTGACATCAATACCTCCCATAAGGGAAAGACAGTCTTTATAGTTCTTATGAATCCTCAGTAAATCCATGCCCGCTTTTATCTCTATAACCTGTAAGCAGTCTATTCCCGCCTTAAGCATTCCCGGTATAAGAGGTTCCACATATCCGCAGGAATGCATTATAACCGGCAGGTTACAGCTCTTCGCATAGTCGATTGTAAGCTTGTGTGCCGGATATATGAATCGATCGTACATGGCATTGGATATAAAAGGAGCATTCTTGAATCCCATATCTTCGTAATACCAGATTCCGTCGGGATATCCTTCTTTTTCAAATAATATCTGCTGCAGTTCCACCGTAAGCTTTGCATATGTCATACACATATCTTCCACCCATTCGGGATCGTCAATCATGGCCATAAGAAAATTGACATGTCCGGTTAACGGATGCATCAACTCAAAAACATTTGCTCCCGACCATACAAAGTACATGTCCCGATCTTTGGCATACTGCTTCTTGATTCTGTATCTTTCAAAATTGATACGTCTTTCCGAAGGGGTAAGCAGCGGTTTTATCCTTTCTTCCCATTTTTCCCTTGAATCAATTTCAAAGCCTACATGCTCGGGGGTAGTATCATGTTTCTTATGCTTTCTCAGCATTGCGTAATTACCGTCTTTCTGAGTAACTGTATCTTCATCTTCCGCAACGGTAATCCTTTCAAAATCCAGATCCGCAATCATTACAAAAGGCCATGCTTCTATCATGTCAAAGCCCATTCTTTCTTCTATATCGGTTAATATCCCCCATGCTTTATGTGTATCCGACCAGAAGTGCTCATACAGGCCTATCCTGTCTACAGGCTGCCTTTTCAGTATCCTTGATATTCTTTCTATCCCCGTTAATTCCATAAATAAACCTCGTCAGGATAATTATAACAGAATGCACATAAAATAGCAGACAAATCGAATAATTATGTTGACTTTAAAAAAGGCATAAATATAATTCAATATATGAACTATTCATTTACTAAATTAATTAATTTGGAGACAGTAAAATGACTAAACAACCGGAGTTAAATGAAGCGCTTCTGAATGCAATTCACAGATTTACCGTCACATTGCGTCGTAAAAGAATATCTGCCGATATCATATTTCACGAGTTTTTGCTTCTAAGGAAAATTCAAAGAATACAATCAGAGAAAAATGACCCCGTATACCCTTCCGATTTAAGCGATAAACTGAATTTATCAAAATCCTATATAACCGCGGTCCTCAATTCTCTGGAGAAAAAAGAGCTTATTGTCAGAACATTGGATACAGCCGACCGTCGCAGGCTTCCCGTGCGCATTACCGATAAAGGACGTCAGATATTTGATAATATGGCCGCAAAGGAATTGGAACAGACGGATATTCTCGTATCGGGCTTAACCCGAGAGAAAACATTGAATCTTATATCACTTCTGAATCAAGCCAGTGATATTTTGGATAAAGGAGAGTAAACAGTGGGAAAAATACTCAGATTCTTGAAAAATGACTGGTGGAAGATTGCTTTGATATTGGCACTGACATTCGCCCAGTCAATGGCAAACCTGTATCTGCCCGCTTATATGTCGGAAATAGTCAACATCGGGATACCGACAGGAGATACATTGTTTATACTTAAAACCGGCGGCATAATGCTTGCGGTTGCGTTGAGCGGCATCATATGTCAGATTATTGCCCGATACACTTCGGCAAATGTCTCGGCAAAGTTCTCAGCGGATTTAAGAGATGCTGTTTTTACTAAAGTCGAATGCTTTTCCTTGTCGGAATTCGATAAGTTCTCCACCGCTTCCCTTATAACCCGTTGTACCAACGATGTAAGTCATGTACAACGTTTCTTTGATATTATTCTAAGAATGGCTATTACCGCACCTATGATGTCCATAGGAGGTATAATAATGGCAGTCAGATACGGGCAGGGATTATCCTGGATACTTGTTATAGCCAGTATTGCTATAGTAGCGGTAATGAGTCTGAATTTTGTTTTCACGGTGCCCAAGTTCAATCAGATGCAGGCAAACATAGACCGGCTTAACCTTACTGCAAGAGAGGGTTTAAGCGGCATCAGGGTTATAAGGGCTTTTAACGCACAGAAAACGCAAGACAGTAAATTCAACGATGCCAATGTTACTTTAACAAAATTACACCTGGTCATCGGTCGTATAATGTCCGTTCTTCAACCCTTGACCATATTTATAATGAACATCACCACCGTAGTGGCATTGTGGTTAGGAGCTTCTCTGGTTGCCAAATCATCCATACAGGTAGGCGATTTAATGGCTTTCATTCAGTACATTATGCAGATATTGTTCAGTTTTCAGATGCTCAGCATGATGTTTATCATATTCCCCAGAGCTATGGTTTCGGTAAAGAGAATAAATGAGGTATTGGATACTCAACCCGGCATACGGGACCCTTCGGAATCGGACAGAAAATCTCCCGAATCTACCGGAACGATAGAATTCCGTGATGTCACCTTTACATATCCCGGTGCTTTGGAACCTGCACTGAATAATATCTCTTTTACGGCAAAACCCGATCAGATGACTGCAATTATCGGTTCTACCGGCAGCGGTAAAACCACACTGGCAAACCTAATACCCAGACTTTATGATGTTACCAAGGGAACGGTATATGTCGACGGTGTGGATGTCAGACAATTTTCCACACATGACTTACGTTCCCGTATAGGTTATGTTCCTCAGAAAAGCATGATGTTTTCCGGAAATATAGAAAGTAATATAAGTTTCGGAAGAGACATTTCCCATGAAGAAGTTGTCCGATCCGCAAACATTGCACAGGCATCGGACTTTATAAATGAAACGGAAAACGGCTTCAAACACTCTATTGCACAGGGCGGAGTCAATATTTCCGGAGGGCAGAAACAACGATTATCCATAGCACGTGCTTTAGCCGATTCCCCTAAGATATATATATTTGATGACAGTTTTTCCTCACTGGATTTTCAGACCGAGTCCAATTTAAAAAACGCTCTTGCCGAAAAGACACTGAATTCCACGGTTATTCTTATTACACAAAGAGTCAGTACAATAATGAATGCCGATCAGATTATTGTTCTGGATGCGGGAAAAGTTGTAGGTATGGGAAAACATAACGATTTGCTTAAAACATGCAAGGTCTATTATGAGATAGCTTCATCGCAATTGACAAAGGAGGAGCTGGTATGACAACTCAAAATCCATCCGACAGAAAATATGACAGACCTCCGCAAGGCGGAAGAGGCGGAGGAGGACCGAGAGCCACAATGAGACTTGTGGAAAAACCCAAAGACTTTAAGGGAGCAATGAATAAACTGCTTAAATACCTAAAGCCTTACTGGTTTTTGCTGCTTGTATCGGTAATATTTTCCGTTGCATCTACCGTTTTTAATATTCTTTCACCGAAACAGATGGGTCTTATAACTACCGAGCTGTATGTAGGAATGACACAGAAGAACGGCCTGATTGATTTTAACTATATCGGAAGAATCATTCTCATATTACTGCTCCTTTATATAGGTTATACCCTTTTTCATGTAATACAGGGTTTGATATCCAATACCGTTTCACAAAAGATAGGATATGAGATGAGAAAAAGCATGGCCGATAAATGTAACAGACTTCCGTTGAGTTACTTTGACACCAACTTACATGGCGATATACTGAGCAGATTAACAAATGATATTGATACCATTACAATGACTTTAAATCAGAGTTTATCTCAGATAACTACTACGGTCACACAAATTTTGGGTGTATTTATAATGATGTTGCTTATCTCTCCTCTGATGACAGCGGTTGCTGTACTCATTCTTCCCCTTTCATCGGTTTTCGTTGCCGTATTGGTAAAAAAATCTCAAAAGTTCTTTAAAGCTCAGCAGGAAAACCTCGGCAATCTGAATGGGCATGTTGAGGAAATGTTCTCCGGTCATTTAGTACTTAAAGTTTTTAACGGTGAAGAACGATCCGTGGATAAATTCAGAACATTCAACGATAAACTCTTTGAAAGTTCCAGAAAATCACAATTTTTATCGGGACTCATGTTTCCCGTTACCGGTTTTATCGGAGATATAGGATATGTGGCCATATGTGTATTAGGAGGATATCTGGTGTTATCCAACAGCATTCAGGTCGGTGACATTCAGGCCTTTATCCGATATGTAAGACAGTTCAACAATCCGTTACGACAGACAGCCGGTATAGCAAATACTTTGCAAAGTACAGCAGCGGCAGCCGAAAGGGTGTTTGAATTTCTGGAAGAAGCGGAAGAAATTCCCGATCCGGAAAACGCATACAATATCTCGGACTTTAAGGGAAATGTATCCTTTAAGAATGTTTTCTTCGGATATGATAAGAATGTAAGCATAATAAAGGATTTTACCGTTGATGTAAAGGCAGGTCAGAAAATAGCCATAGTAGGACCTACCGGTGCGGGAAAAACCACTTTAGTTAATCTTCTGATGCGATTCTATGATGTCGATTCGGGAAGCATTTCCATTGACGGAGTGGATATAAGGGATATGAAACGCAGCGACCTTCGTAATCTATTCGGAATGGTACTGCAGGATACATGGTTATTTAACGGCACTTTGCGGGAAAATATTGCTTATCCCGATTCCGATGCCGACTTTGAGGATATACAAAAAGCTGCGACACTTGCATGTGCCGAACATTTCATACTATCCGGAGGTGACGGATATGACATGATTATCAATGAAGAAGCCAGCAATATTTCCTCCGGTCAGAAGCAATTAATTACAATAGCCCGTACCATTATGGCGGATAACCCCATGCTTATTCTGGATGAAGCAACATCCAATGTCGACACAAGAACCGAGATACTCATTCAGAAAGCCATGGATAATCTGATGCTTAACCGCACCTCGTTTATCATAGCTCACAGATTGTCTACTATAAAAAATGCGGATGTTATTATTGTAATAGATGACGGAAGAATTGTGGAAAAAGGTAACCATAAGGAACTTCTTGCCAAACAAGGTTTCTATCACAAGTTGTATTACAGCCAGTTTGACAGAGTTGCCGCCAATTCTATAGTTTCATAAAGTAGTTTTTTACTTTAAAAACGGGATTATAACTTTCCTTAGCTTTCTTAAGACCGCTTATCCCGAGGTCTTCCTGTCTGTTTATATATAGAAGATGGGAAAACTCATTTTTAACAAACTCATTATTGATTACCGCATATGACCCCTTAATATCTGTATCCGCTTTCTCGAAATATACACATGCCATATCATCGGATATCTGTTCGCCTATGGCAAATGCAACCACCTGATTATCGGTTAAAATTGCTCCCGCTCTGTAGTCTGCACCTATATCATAATTAAGAATCTCATATATGGCCTTCTTTTCCACATCCAGATTGACCGAATGTTCTTTTTTCCTGCTCCACTGATCCATTAGATTCATAACAAGCGGTATGTCCGAAGCGGTTATTCTTTCATACATATATTCGTTGTTACTGACAAACTGATTGAGATGATTTCTTTTTCCGTGAAACTTTCTCCCCGAAAGATTTATCAAATCTTCGGTCAAATAGACATACTCGAAGAAATCGTTAAGTTCACTCACTTGATATTTATCTTCAAAGAGTTTTACCTTATCTTCCCCTATGCAGTAAACAAGATTGTTTCCGCATACCGATTGCTTGAACTCTTTGACTTTTTCCAGAGCTTTGAAAATATCGCCGTTACCTAAAGGGAGCGGTGCTGCATAATTATAGTTCTTTTCAAACAAGTATAAAAAATCGTCCTGTATATCATACAGAAGGCCGGTACTGTGACGCCAAAGATATGTTGTGGAAAACTGCGCTAATGACATATGCTTATCGGCATATTTAAAGTAGTCTCTTATTTCCTCCATATTGGTATGTGAAACGGGTTTAGGACTGAGCATTACTCGACAACAGGTTCCTTAAGCCAAATACTTTTTGTATGTTCAGTAAATCCTGCGGGTTTAAGATATCTTACAGCATTCTTAATAACTCTTATAACTTCCTGATTATTGTATGACGGGAATGTCTCATGTCCCGGTTGAAAATAGAATAGTTTACCGTTCTCTATGTTCTTTATCCAACCCGAACGGAATACATTGCCGCCGGAAAACCACGATATAAACAGCAATTCATCGGGATTAGGAATACCGAACGGTTCTCCGTAGGTTTCTTCCCCGTCTATAATAATATAGTCGCCTATACCTTGCGTAACGGGATGAAAGGGTTTTAAGTTCCACATAATCTGTTTTTCATTGTTTTCACGCCACAATAATCTGCCCGAACAGCCTGTAAGAGCTTTCATAAGCTTTGATGCGTGTGATGAGTGAAGCAATATTGCACCCATTCCCCTTCTTACCCTGTCGGCAACTCTCTGCACAACCTCATCCTGAACTTTTCCGTGTGCCATATGTCCCCACCAGATAAGAACATCGGTATTTTCCAGTACCTCTTCGGTAAGTCCGTGTTCCGCCTGCTCCAAGGTAGCGGTGCGTATTACAAAATCCTTCTCGGAAGATAAATGCTTCTTTAAGGTCTCATGTATCCCTTCCGGATAAATCTTTATAGCTTCCGGATTATTTTTTTCATGTAAATATTCATTCCAAATGGTAACACGAATAGTCATTATGCTCTCTCCATATACTCACCGGTACGGGTATCGATTCTTACCAGGTCCCCTATGTTTACAAACAACGGTACTTTAATCTGAGCACCGGTCTCCACAGTAGCCGGCTTTGTAGCGCCCTGTGCGGTATTTCCCGCAAAACCGGGTTCGGTATGCGTAACTTCCAGAACTACGAAATTAGGAGGTTCCACACCGAATATCTCGCCTTTGTATGACAATATCTGCACAACTTCATTCTCTTTGACAAATGTCAGTGTATCGCCCAGAGTTTCGCCGTTAATGGGAATCTGATCATAAGTTTCCACATCCATAAAATAGAAAAGATCACCATCGGAATAAAGGTATTGCATATCCTTTCTCTCCATACGGGCAAGTTCGAATTTGTCCGACGGATTGAATGTTCTTTCCACTATGGATCCCGATTTTACATTGCGTATTTTTGCTCTTACAAATGCCGCACCTTTACCCGGTTTGACATGTTGAAATTCTATTATCTGATATACCGTACCATCCATTTCAAATGTAATTCCGTTTCTGAAATCACCTGCTGTAATCATAATTTTCCTCCATAATAAGCATCTTAACTGATTTTACTCTATCACCGGAATGGTGTCAATATTCCGGCATATCCCGATAGTGTAACTTGATGAACCTTTGTAAAGTAATTAAACTGAAAATGTGCAAAAAAAAAGAGCTAACTCTTTTTTAAAAAATTATGCTCTTTGCACTTTATCGGAACGCAAGCATCCCGTGCATACATTAGCTCTTCTGACAGTTCCGTTGTCATTAATCTTCACTTTTCTGATATTAGGTTTAAAAGTGCGTCCGGTTTTTCTCTCAGAGTGACTGACTTTATTACCGAACCCTGTTGATTTATCACATATCTCACATTTAGCCATTTATCTCACCTCCTAAACAGCACGCTTATGAATTATACAATACGACTAATTAATAAGCAAGCATTATTTTTCTCCGTTTTCTGCCCCGTTCCCTGCCTGTTATCCATAATATTTCAATAATTCTGCCTTATGAGTGTCATTCTTTGACGATATAACGATATATTTCTGTTAAAAGGAACATAAGGGTACTTTTTACCCCACCGTTGGGACCTAATATCGCATATGCTCCTTTCTTAAGATATAGTTAATTTATCCGGTGCAAGTTTCTCTACATAGTATTTGGAAAGATTCTATATGCTAAGTTCCATTTGAATCACTTTCAATACTATTTTATAAAAAACTAATTCTCTATCTTATGAAACGCAAACTTATCCGTTCCTATCTCGGATTTATCTATATAGTAATCCGGTTTATTATCCGTATCGGATGCAAATATAATATAATTGCCGACATCGGTAATAAAGTTGCCTCTTTTGCCCTTATTAATAAAATCCAACTCAACGGTTTCTATAATCTCATAATCCCAATTATATATATACAAAACCAAGTCCTGATCACGCAGTGCTCGATAATCATCATTGCGATTATGTATGAGATATATGTAATCCGGATAGAATCTCACTTCGCAATGTCCGTGATTATCAAATTTAATTGCCTTTTCCAATGTGACTTCACCTGTTTCAACATTGTACTTATATATCCCTTCATTGATGCGATAGCAGTATCCGTAATTCTTGGTATAATAGGAAATACCCGCCCAGCAATCGCTTATCTTTGTCAATGCACCTGTTTTACAGGAGTATGAGTATAAGCTCTTATCTTCTCTTACTGTCAAATAAATAGTATCCTCTACAACATAGAACATACTATTTTTAATAATATCGCCCGTAAGAATAATCTCGGGTTTTGAATTATCATCAACCTTAACCCTGTATAGGTTGTTGTCATCGTTTGTAATGCCGATCAGTTGCAGTCCGGGAAAACCGAGCATATAGTAAAAGTATCCGTTATGGTAGTAACCGAAAGTACTAATGTAAGCGTTGTTCAGGACTTTAATTTCTTTATGATTTGTTCCGTCCATATTCATACAGTTCAGTGTATTAACATTCATTTTAAAAGAAGTATAATATATCTTGTCTTTGTAATAACCTATTTGATGTGCGCCTGTATATGCATTACAGTCTTCCGTGCTGTGATTGCAGGCGGGTTTGTTGCACAGTTTTACATATTCAGTATTTCCTTTTTCCGAGTAATAGACATACTTTCCGATATTTATGTACATACCGTAGGGAGTTACAAGATATGCTGAAACAGAGAACTCTCCCTGTCTGAAAGCTGTGTAATACTCTTCAGGTTTTGTGTTATCAGAGCTATGAGTTATAAAGGGTGAAGGACGGGTATCGGTGTTATTAGAACCGCTTTCTAGGCATGAGTTCTTAGCACAAGACGCTAAGCATCCTATACTAAGAACTATCAGTAGTAATGTGCTTAATTTTTTAAACATACGCACTTAGTTTAAGCCAACAAAATACACTACACTTGGTACAATAGTATATTTATAATCAGCCCATTCAAACAACTGAGTATTAGTAGCAAGAACACCTACATAGACAAATGATCTCGATATTGGCGATTCTACATTTAAAACAACAGGATAAACCAGGTCATCGTCATACAGCTGAAATTCGATTTCCACAGAAATCCTAGTTTGTCCTTGATAGCTCATTTCAGCATACACTTCAACTGGACCATTAAACTCGGAACGACAATCATACAAATACCCATTGTACGTACTTTCATAATAGTCCGATGTCGCTTTTACCGGAATAATGCTATGTGATAGCAGTATAACAAATATAATCAGTAGAGATATTACCTTTTTGTATTTTGTCTTCATAACTATATCCATTCCTTTCTTTTAATCATAGTTCGTGTTTAATCTTCTTTTTCGAAATATTAGGTGCACAAAACTTAATGCCTGTGCACCTTAATGAACATATCTTGTGAAACATTTAAGCATAAATCTCATTGCTAATCTCCATATATATTGTATTTGTCATGTATAGTTTACAATATTGCAGCAACAGCAACAAGTATGTCATGAATGCTGCAATTTATGCAATTTGGTTTAACATAATCAATAACTTACTTTGTCAATCTTCAATCTTATGAAACTTAAGCTCACCTGTACCTATTTCGGACTTGTCTATGTAATAGTCGGGTTTATCATTGAAATCGGAAGCATATAATATATAGTCACCTACATCTGTAATAAAACCGCCCATGGACCATTTGCCGACAACTTTATCAAAATTTATGCTGTCTACAGGATTATATTGTCTGTCGTATATATACAGAATTTGATTTTCGTGCGAAGGTTTTTCTCCGTAATAATGAACAAGATAGATGTAGTCGGAATAATAAAATGCTGCACATATGCCTTCGTCTTCGAATTTGACGGATTTTACATTTACTAAGTCTTTGTCATAGATATCATACTCATAGAAACCTTCATTCGGAAAATAACAATAACCGAACTTATCATCAAAACAGCAAGATCCGTATGTTGACCATTTATTACCTAATTTCATCAATTCTTTTGTTATCATTGAGTATGAATAAAGCTCAAAATTACCAAGATTATAATTGAAAAAGTAAATATTCTCCCCAACTAAATTGAACATAGTAATCGTTTTTATTATATCATCAGTTAAAAGAATTACCGGCTTGGAACTATCATCAACTTTAACGGCGTACAGATTATTATCATCATTCCCGCTAAATCCGATGGAGCCGCCCTTTGTTATAACATAGTAATAGTATCCGTTATGAAAATATCCGAAATGCCCATCCATCCCTTCATATAATGTTTTTACCCTTTTATGTTCATTTCCATCCATATTCATTGTGAAAAGAGTATTTCTGACAAAATAGTACAATTTGTGATTGTAATATCCTATCGGCGAAATGCCTATGTATGCATTGCAATCTTTCGTATTATGAGAGCAATCAGGTTTTCCACATAGTTTCGTGTATTTCATATGCCCATCTTTAGAATAATAAAGGTATTCGTTAAATGATTTGTAGAAAAAGCCATATGGAGTTTGAAGAAACTTTCCAACTGTAAAATCCGATTGTCTAAATAAAGTATAGTGCTCCTCGTTTTTATATGAAAGTATACTGAAGGTTTCTTGAATAGCAACTTAATTGCAGGAAGATAAAATTCCTGCAACAATAATAATCAATATGACTAACTGTATTTTTTTAATATAGTTCATCATTTTTTAGGCTATCTGCCTTCACTTACATATATCTGCACCCTGCTTTGTATTATTTTGGCAGTTTCTTCCGCCGTCTTGTTACCGGCATAGTACATTTTCGCTTCTTCGTTTATTATATCCATGACACCCTGCTCATAGGACATCAGGACATCAACACTCTGCAGGAATGATTTTATATATTTTACATCATCTTCACTTATTTTCCTTCCTTCCTGTGGCATCGGGTTTGGCATGCCAATGGAATCGTAGACCACATCTCCTATTAAAGGTTCAATCGGACCGTAACCGTCTTCTCCTTTCATAGCCTTTTCCGCCATCTTATCAAATGCCGATATTTTAACCGGCCATTGATATGTAATACTCTCCTGGTATTTGTCGGACAGGAAACTCTTAACAAATTCCCAACAACCGTCTATCAGTTTGGATTTTGATGAAATAGCAATGCGGTTTTCTACCCCTATGGCGGAACCTTTTCTGTCGGAATTGGGAAACCCTATTAATGTAATGTCCTCTTTGAATGTATAATCTCTCAACTGTGTATACTGATAAAAAGAGTTGAGGTAAACAAGGTTTAGTATGGCTCTGTCCTCTTCATACGACCTGTCATACTTCTCCCAGAAATCCGCAGGCAGATTGTTGTAGTCCAGATCTTCCCAGAAAGATTTTTCATTAAATCCCTTTGTAAACTTCAAGATATCAATAAAATCCTGACTGTCGAAATAGCATTTACCGGAATCTTTGTCTATAAATCTGCCTAATGTAATACTTAATGCCATATCCATCATTTCCTGCCGACTGGTTCCTATGAAGGTTTCGGTCTCTTTAGGCAGCTTTGCCATAAGAGCCTGCAGTTCGCCCATTGTCCATCCTTTTTTATTAGTGTCGACAAATTTGCTTTTTATAGCAACTGTACTAACCGAAAATGAGGGTGATATGGAATAGAGCTTACCGTTTACACTCATGGCATCCAGAACATTGGTAAAATAGTCCTCCTTATTAAAACTCTCATCTTTATTCAAAAGTTTATACATATCGTAAAGCAGTCCTTTTGAGACATAGCTTTCAAACGGCATATTGATATCTACAAGTAATATATCGGGCATATTTCCCGCTATGATATCGTTATTGAGCTTATCGATAACTTCGGTATAGTCTTCATAGTCCTGATGATCTTGGTAGTAATCCTTTATCTGAATTCTGTATTCCTGACTGTTCCTGTTAAACTCTATTACCGGTTTTCTTACATCATATGCTCCGAATGCCGTTGCAAGAGTAATAACATACTTGGGCACCACTTCCTCGGGCGGTATATAGTCAAGAATCATAACCGATTGCTTACTTGTCCATGTAGATTCATCATATTCCTGAGCAATACAGACAAACCTTTTATCGGAAACGGCCGTCATCCTGCCGAGGTTCGGGTTTTCTATATCCGAGTTAATCCAGTTGAGCAGTTCCCTGCTTTCGCCGCTCTTAACATCATATCCGTATATACCCGATTGTGTGGAATAGTATAAAGAGTAGTCAAGACCTGTGAATAATTGATATAAATTGTTCTGCAGATGGGTGTTAACATTTATTTCTTCGGAAAATGCTTTCTTTTCCGGATCAATTATTCTTATCTGCATCTTATATCCCTCTTCACCTTCGGTACTCATAACAACAGCTATTCTGTCTTTGCTGTAATTGAACATGCTTTGCATCCATGAATTACCGGTAAGTTCCACTTTAAAAGCGAATGTGAAATCCGATTTCAGTACATAAATTGTACGATCTGACGATATATATATGTTTCCTGCCGAATCGGACAAAAGCATGCCGGCATAGAAATAGTCCGTTGTAATATGATTTTTAAGCAATTCATTTAAATTGATTTTTTTCTGCACTTTACCGTCTTTGTCCAGTATTATGAAGAAATTGTCCGATTTATACTCTCCCTTTTCTTTATCTTCCGCCCATGCATCCACAACAGCTAACAGTCTTTGGTCGGATAATGCGGTAATATATGACAAGTACGACCCGTCATAGCCGTCTATTTTGGAAAAACTTACATCCATCTTTTTCTCTACGGGATCGGAACCGTCCTGGTTCATACTGTATAGAATATAGTACTCGGTATAATCGGTTTCATTGTATCCTACGCCCAATACATAGATTCTTTCTCCTTCGAGAAACATATTACTGACATACTGTATTTTTTCAGGCAATGCAATCTCCGTTCTGCGATAAACATGCTCAGGCACGGTTTTTTCCACACCTCTTCTTTTATTACAAGCGGTAATTTGTGTCATCAATAGTAAAATAATAAGTATGACTGCCAGTATTTTAGTGATATTCCTTCTTTTCATATTCTTTTCTCCTTCTTTCTTCAATCGCCTTTGCAATCTTGGTGTTCTTTGCTTTAGTTTTTATAACCTTAACGGTTTTCTCAAAGAAATCCGATATATTCGTTCTGTAAACTATAATCATGACTATAAGTACCGTCAGCATCATAGCCGATATGATTATACGTAACAACAACAATCTTGCCAACTTATATTCCGTAATCCTTGCCGTATTTTCCCACTCGGGATAAAGTACCTTACTGGTCTTTATATTCCTCTCTTTCAGGTTGCTTAATACCTTGAAGGTATTTATCAGATTGAAACGCTCCGTATTCTGAATTATTTCATGCTCCATCTGATTTAACCTGACATATTCTTTTACAATATTCAGGGCAAAATCCGATATGGGATTAGGCAACAATACTTCATAGCAGGAAATGAAAGCCGAATTGTCCATCCTTTGATAAACATCATACTGCATGTATATGTGCGGATTAGCAGCCTGGTTTTCCCCGTGCATGTCTTTGGAAACACCGGTAATGTTATACGGAACATCGTTAATGAATATGTCTTTGCCTATAATATCGTTAGAGCCGAACAGTTGCCACGCCAGGCTTTCGTTTATAATAACGTGGTCACTGTTTAACGAATCGTCGGTAAAGTAATTTCCCGATAATAACGGAATATTATGAAAGTAAAAGAAATCTCCTCCTATGGCGGTAACCTGTGCGGGAATGTTGGTTGCGGCATCCACACTTACATTTCCATTACCGCTGTACGCATGAATCCATAACCTTGCTCCAATTTGCGATGATATCGATTCGGAAAGCATACGGTCATCATAAGAGCGGTTTAAAGACAGTATATTATCGGCAGTAAAACCGGCATCGGAAGTCATAAAACAGGAAATCTGTGCGTAATGGATATCGGAATTATTATTCATCCATCTTTCCGCCACAAACTGTTCTATACTGTCACTTTTAAGTTTTCTGCTGACGGATAAGATAATAAGATGCGCAATGATAAGCACTGACAGTATGCATATGAAAACAATAAGTCTGTATGAAATTCTCTTTTTATTTTCAATATTTGTTTTCAATCAACCTCACCTGCATTCCGTCGGTTATAGGTTTCGACGATGTAGTAATAATATAGTTGGCATAAGCACTTACACCCGATATAGCGGAAGAGGAATCATCGGATGCTATAACCTGTATATCCGCTCTTCTGGCAATATATCTGTTACCTATAGGAGTATTCTTTGCTTCAACAATATATACGAATTTGCCTTTGTTGTCTTCGTGTATGGCGCTGTTGGGTATTACCGCTTCATATTCCCTACCGGTTTCTCCCAACGCAACATACATGGTCTGACCGGGGTATATATTATCCCCTCTTACTTCCAGTTCCACTATTCTGCTTCCGCGGGGATTGTTATAATCGGTTTTAATTGCCGATATTTCCGCATACGGCGCATTGGAGCCGTAATAGTACTGAACTTGTGCAACCTGTCCGACACTCAATCTTCTGCTTTGCTCTATAGTTACCGTAAAACTCATTGTGTAACCTTTTTCACTGATCTCTATTTCCGCAACCACCGCTCCCGAATTGGTCTTCTCTCCGGTGACATATGTAAGATTAATAATCATTCCGGTTACCGGAGCGGTAATAACTCCGTTAATTGCCTTTTCCTGTAATCTTTTAACCAGCGCTTCCTGCTCGATGATTTCCCTCTTCATATTTTCCAGGTTCATCTTATTTATCTGCTCATCCAACTCGTTCTGAGCCTTCAGTTTTTCATATGAAGCCTGCTTGTCATTCAGTTCTTTCTGTCTTTGCACAACCAATGCATCGGCCTCCGCCTCTGTCATTACCTTAGCTTCCACAGTACTTTTGCGTTCATTAAGTGCGTTGACCTCTTCCTGTGCCGAAATGAGTTCGGCGGTCACATTTACCAATTCCGCTTCTTTATCACCGTACTCATATCTCGCCTTTAGAGGAAGATATATCTCATACAAGTCGTCATGTGTAAACTGAAGTACATCTATTCTGTTCCTCGAAAAAGTAATAGCCGTATTTATATCTCTCTCCTGATTCTTTACGGTATTTAATGCTTTTGTAAGGTTTTCAATCTGCTTATTATACTCATCAATCTGCTCACGAACCGGCAGGTATTCAAAATATCGGTAAATCATCGCATTGAGTTCATTCTTAATTCTTTTTATTTTATCCGCATCGGGCGGCACTTCATTCTCGGCAGCTTCCAGTTCATTCTCTTTAGCTTCAATCTCCGTCATTGTCGGTACATCGGTATCGGGATGTAAGGCTATATAATCGTCTCTTTCCTGTATCTTGGCATCCACAGCCGATTGTGCTTCAAGTACGGGATTTGCCATTGCTACCAGTTGTCTTTGAAGATTTTTCAGATTTTCTTTTTCCGCATCCAACATGGCTTTTGAGTTTTCATAGTCAGTTTTAGCTATTGCATAAGCAACGGGAAATTCTTCATCGCTGTATGAAGTATCGGGTTTTAACGAGTTGAGATACTGTTCCAGCTCCTGTTTCTTTACCGATAATTCCTCCCTTTTATTCTCGGCTAACCTTATCTTATTCTGTAAATCCGCATATAAAAGCTTATTTATTTCAAGATTTGCCTTTATACTCACGGCTTCTTTAAGCAATTTGTTAAGTTCCGATATTTCTTCAAGAATACCGCTGTAATCGTATGTTGATTGCATCAGTGCTCTCTTATAGTTGATATACATAGTGGTCAGAGTATTATTGGCATTGTTAAGTTCATCGCTCGGAGCGTCTTCCAGACGATATATAACGGCACCTTTTTGTACAATCTCTCCTCTTCTGACATCCACACTCTTTATTACCCGGGATTCATCAAAATATATCTGATATGTCTGATTGGCGGTTACCGTTCCCTGACCTCTTATTCTGGAAGATATTGTACCGTACATAGGATACTGTACGGCTACTTCCGGTAAAGAATAATTCAGTATGGTGTTGGAGAAAAATGTCAGCACCAGCATTACCGCTAAAAACACAATCGCTATATTCTTTATGATGTTCCTTCTTTTAGTTACATCCGTCTTCATAAAAAACCTCCATTAACCTTTTATAGCACTGGAACTTGCTATACCTTCCAGTATCCTGTCCTCACTGTACAGGAAAAGCAGCAACGGCAATACCATATATATAGCCGCAACTGCAAAAGCAAGCCCTATTTCTCCGGCATTAATTTTGGAAAGAAATACCGAAAGAGGATGCATATCCTCGTTATTCTGTAACATAATCAACGGTTGCTCTACCATATTCCAGTAATCTATGAATAACAGCAACGCTACGGAATATATTGCATTCCTTGACATAGGTACAAATACTTTACCGAATATCTGCCACTCATTGGCGCCGTCTATTTTTGCCGCTTCCACTATTGATGAGGGTATTCTCTGCATTGTTTTGGTAAGTATAAACACCGCAAACGGAGAAAATATTCCCGGCAGAATAATGGACCAACGGGTATTCAATATATTCATCCAATCGGCAACAAGATAATTGGGTACCAGCGTTACCTGATACGGCATCAGCATAAGCGCAATATATACAAAAAACAATGTATTACGGAACGGTCCTCTGTACCTTGCAAAACTGTAGGATGCTCCCAATGAGACTGCTATCTGAAACAGGACAATAGGTACAACATATATGACGGAATTCCAGAATTTAAGCAGATACTGAGGGCTTTTTATAAGTACCGTAACATACTGACCGAAACTCACTTTATCCGGAATTATCTTGAGATTGACTTTATCGGCAATATATGAAGATACTGCGGATGTACCGCTGTCGGAAAAGACTTTTCCGTAATTGGCGGTTATCTCGCTTTTTGTCATAAAAGAATTGGAGACGGTAAGCAATACGGGCATTATGAACATAAGAGCCGTATATCCCAATATTATCATTGATATGACAACCGATATGATGCGCTTTATTTTGTCTTTGTTCCTTAAACCCGCTCTATTCATCCACACTGCTCCCCAATTTATCATCCATCACAAAAAGTCCGGCAATAATTACCGTCATTATTATGCATATTATAACCGCCGCTGCGGACAGTTTCTGATAATCCAATGTCCTGAATGTATTGTTTATATAATGCTGCAACATGTAAAGTCCCTCATACGGATAATCACCCGTAAGAAGATATACCTCCCGGAAAACTTTAAAGGAGTTGATAAGCGATAAGATTGTTACAAAGAAAATACTTGAAGAAAGATAATTCAGTTTTATCCTGAAAAACATTCTTACAGGTCCCACTCCGTCGAGTAATGATGCTTCTTTCACATCTACAGGGATATTGGCCAAGGCCGCCATAAATAATACCATGTTGTATCCGGTATTTTTCCATAGAAAAAGAAGAACCACTACCAATCGGGAAAAATCCGATTTAAACCAGTCTACCGCATCAATGCCTATCGATTGCAGAAAAACATTTATCACACCGTTGTAGTGAAACACTACCTGCCATATAAGTATTACCGATGCCACAGGCACCACCAAGGGGCTTATAAGGGCGGTTCTGAAAATGCTTTTACCGGGAATATTGTTTTCTAAAAATAAGGCAAGCATCAGCGGTATAAGCACCGCAAGCGGAACGGCAATTACGGAAAATATCAAAGTATTCTTTAGCGACAACATAAATGCATGATTATTAAGAAGAGATACATAATTGTCAAAAGCGACAAATTCCTTATTAACGGGGTTATCTATGAAAGAATAGAAAATAACAATAAAAAAAGGGACAAGAAAGAATAATAAAAATCCCGCTATACTGGGTATCATGAACGGTATGGTGGAGGTTTTATCTCGCTTCTCAAAACTTACATGTTTTATTCTTTTTTCCCGAATTCTATCTCTTTTTTTCACGTTTCTGTAAATTTCCTGCATTTCAGCATATCTGAAACAATTACCTTTCCTTAAATAGACGTAAGTATATTATAAAAGTTCCTTTATTATTAATCTATTAATAATTTGTAAAAAAATATTCAAATTAAAAATGAATGTCGATTATAGGTGTTTGTATATTAAAACCGACTGCTTTTCATCTGTTATTTTTAATTCTACAGTGTGAATAAAATCACGATAATCTGAATTTTCAACTTGCATGTTTAAATCACTAACATTGTTTTTATAAAATTCACTAATATTATTTGTCATAACTTGAACTGACCATCCATCAGCAATAATATGATGTAATCTGATAAAATAACCATATTCGTCATTATTGATTTTTTATACAGGATACAAGTGTTGGGTAACCCATATTCTTTTCTGTGGTTCAGTTATATGATATCCGGTTTGATCAATATGCATTGTATAATACTTCCTTCTATCGTAATTTAACAGCTACAACTTGGAAGCGAATATTAGCTCGTTCCAAAACTGAGACAGTATTTTACGATACATTTTCGATTTTTCCAATCCCGGATTCATATGCCCACCGTTAGTAAAATAATAATCCTTCTTTTCTATCAACATATATGGGGGATACTCATATATGCCATTTGAGTCTTCATATTGATTTAGGAAGCGTGAGCATTTTATGAACCAATCCGATTCAATCCCACTCTTAAAATAACTCATAATATACATATTTAATAGAAGGTTTTGCAAATCGGAAGAGCCTATTAAAAACATATCGTCTGTCTGTAATCTGAGGCTTCTAATAATTGTTTTAGTGTTATACTTGCCATCTTCAACATAAAAATAGCCATATCCGTTTTTTAGTTTTTGACACCTTTCATCTAAGACCCAATCAACAATAGCATCAGCCTGTTGTTTCATTTCAACAGATAGTTTTCGATATACACCAGCGAATAAAAAGATATCATGTACTGATGGCAGCTTAACATTGCCGTCTGAATATAAATCAGGATTAATAATATACGGTTTCCATTCTTTTTTTACACCTTTTAAATCTTGCGCATCAATATAAATATCGAACCTTTTTTCCTTGACAAAATCATAGATGTACTTTATTCGCTTATTTACTATTCTCTTTACAACGTCAGAATCACCATAACCCAAGTGAGGTAAAAAGCAGCATAATACTGTTTCAAAATCATGGTTTTGATAAATACGTCTAAATGTATTTGTTTGCTCATTTTCTCTTTTCGTGTGTTGATCAAGAAAGTCAAAGATGAACTTCATTTTTTCATCAAACCATTTTACTTCTGCATTTAATCCTAATACCCATAATTTCCCCAAAATATTTTCCATCCTATAGTCGTGACTTCCATGGACATTGCCAATATGCTTTTCATTAAAATAACTCATAAAAAGATTGAACCAATATTCAAATTCGGTGTTCTGCTGTACATGATCTAAAAATTTTGTATTTTTTGTGATGTGATATTTAATAATATCATTACCGTTTTCCATTAACCAATTAGTATCCATTTTTATAATACCTACAGTAATCTCTTATGACACATCGTTCGCATGCGGGCTTTCTCGCATTACAAACCTCTCTTCCGTGAAATACCAGCCTGTGACTGAATAAAGCGGATTTTTCGGGAGGAATTATCTTTTTCAAATCCTGTTCAATCTTATCGGGATCGCTGTTGTCCGAAAGCCCTATTCTGTTGGACAGTCTTTTGGCATGTGTATCCACAATAATGGCAGGTTTATTATACACCTCCGCCAGTACGACATTGGCTGTTTTTCTGCCTACACCCGGTAATGTTGTCAGCACATCAATATCCTTTGGAATTATCCCGTTGAAATCTTCTATAAGTTTTTTGCAGCATGCCACTATATTTCTTGCTTTGTTACGATAAAATCCTGTCGGGAAAATAATACTCTCCAGTTCATTAATATCGGCATTTGCAAAATCCTCGGCGGTTTTGTACTTTTCAAACAATTCGGGAGTGGTTTTGTTTACTCTTTCATCAGTACACTGAGCGGATAATTGTGTCGCTACAAGAAGATGAACGGGACTGGTGTAATCCAGTGTACACCTGACGGCGGGATATTGCTTTTCCAAAAGCTCTATAATCTTATTTATATCGGTCATTTATTTCACCGTATCCTGTATAACGGAAATAATAAGCTTCTTTAAATCGCCTGCTTCGTTGCGTCTGTAAACCGCCAAATCCAGATTATCTCCCGGTAAATATGTGTTCTTCAATTCCAGGAAGTTTTCTGCGGAACTTATATATTCACCGTTGATACTCTCAATCAAATCCCCTGCTCTTAAACCCGAATAAAATGCAGGCGTGCCGTATCCGACATATGACACACTAATAACTTTTACATATATTGTTTTCTGATCTTCTTCGGAAGTTGTCGCATAATTCCATGTTTCCGCGGATAAACCTATTCCCATATTCGGTGTAACTTCTTCATTATACGGTTTGACTTCCAGGTTTTCCGAGGCTTCTTTTACTTTGTAAATAGGAATAGCTTTATAAAAACCGTTTTGTTGTTCATCTTTCATAAAAACGGTCAATGCAACAACCTGACCCTTTTTATTAACCAATGCGCCACCGTTATTAGTGCTAGTCATAACAGCTGAAGTGTTTATCATGTACAAAATATCCTTCGGTGTTTCAGAGTCGGATAATATCCTGTCATGGAATGTATAAGAAAGACCGGTTACAATACCTGCGGAAACCTGCCCCTTGAACGCATTATTGCCGCTGGCAACTGCAATAACGGTCTCACCGAGATACAGTTTGTCGGAATCACCGTACTCTATAAACTGTAGGTGTCTGTCACAATCTATTTTTAAAAGAGCTACATTTTTTGTTTTATCTCTGCCTATCACCTTCGCGGAATAGAGAATATTGAAATCAAAATCCACAAATACCGAGATAGAACAGTTCTCTTTAAATTCATTACTTTTATCATAGCACAGAGGTTCTATAACACTGTTTGCGGTTATCATATATCCGTCATTGGAAATAATCAAAGCGGAGGCCTCGGTCATGTGAACACCCTTTTCATCAGCATACATGCATTTGAGATAAGCAATTGACGGCATTATCTTCTGTACGGCATCACTGATTGTGGAATCCACTTCCAGCGGAGTTACCTCCACTCTGGATATATCCCTGTATGTGGTTATAACCAGATTCTCTCTTATTTCATCCGGTCGGGTATCGGTATCAACCTCTTGCGTTTCCGTAGGCACCGGATTTTCGGTATTAACAGGTTCGGGACTTTGTATCGGGTTGTTTATAAAAAGCAAATCGGTATCGGGCTGATTTATCTTTCTGACATAGAATACCGTTAAAGCAGTTGCACATACCGATAATGTAATACACAATATGCATATGAACAGCGGAAGAATTATTCTGGAAACAAAACTCTTTTTCTGAGTTTTTATGGTCTCGGTATAATAACCGTTATTCTTTATATCGTTTCGTAATAATTCGTTATTCTTGTCACTTCGGTTACTTCTTCTTGACTTTACCATTTTGCCCTCATAGTGATAGTACCACACTTTAATGTTTTATTTGTTAACTTTTTATGAATTATCCGTTTGCTCTGCATTTTCCAGTGTAAATATAAACTCGGTACCTATACCTCTTCTGCTCTTAACATCAATTGTTTCCTTATGTCTTTTAATAACACTGAACACAATAGGCAGTCCCAACCCCGTGCCGGTTCCGTCTCTACCTCTTGATTTATCGCTTTTATAAAATCTTGTCCAGATATTCTCCAGATCCTCCTGCTCAATACCTATTCCGTTATCTCTTATTGAAACATGCACCTTACCTCTTTTGGGTTCTACAGTAATAGTAATATTACCTCCGTCGTTGGTAAATTTTACGGCATTGTGTATTAAATTGATAAGTACCCTCTCAATATCATCGGAGTTTGCGTAAACATATGTCACTTCTGCATAAAAGTTAACATTTATAAACAATTTTTTTTCCGTTATCTCTTCTTCAAAGCGAATGATGGACTTTCTTATCATATCGTTAATGTCAAACCGATTTTTTACCAAAGAATCATCCTCTTCGGCATCCAATTTAGTCAGAACCAGCAGATCCCGTACCATATTGGTAAGTCGCCTTATTTCATCGGAAACTCTTTTAAGATAGGTTTTATGCTTTTCCTCGGGGATGGTTCCGTCTAAAATACCTTCCACAAATCCTCCTATTGATGTCATGGGGGTTCTCAGTTCATGAGCGACATTACTGGTAAATTCCGCTCTCTGTTGCTCGGTTTTCTCCAGTCTTTCCATCATGCTGTTAAAAGTTTTGGATAATTCCCCCAATTCGGTCCTGTCATCGGTATACTTTGCACGCACTTTGAGATTGCCCTGTGATACCGATTTTGCCGCATTAAGAAAGTCATTGAGCGGTCCGGATATAGATTTGGCGAAAGCCACTACCAGGAAAACCGATAATATGGAAATAAACGCAATGGGAAAAACAAGAAGATGTATACCTGAAAGAAATGCTTCTTTTTCCTGTTGTTTATATGTACTTATGCACACCGCTATACGTTTCACCTTTTCGGGATCGCTCCTCGAAATATTGTAAGTGTCAACAAATATATATGACCTTCCGATAAAATCCTCTTCTTCAAGAATATCATTAAAAATTTTACTGTTTTTGATATATGCCGAATCGGAATCGAATATTTTTTTATAACCCGTATCTTCCGGAAGATGATATGTGAAGGTTTCCTGCCTCTTTTTCAATATTTTAATTAAAGACTCCATTCTGGGAGCATGAGAAACAACCTTTCCCTCTTCATCTATAATCCATATCATTTTGTTGCTCATTGCGGCAAGCTTGTCAATGGAATCAAACAGATATGTCTGGGCATTAAAAGCACTGGAAGTAAGATTGGAATACAGAAGCACTTTTCTCTGGTCCAGTTCGTTTTTAACTAAAGGATATATATTCATTGCAGTCAGACTCTGATTATTAAGTATGCTTTGCCAGGTCTGATAATAGATTATAACCGAAAAAAGGGATACTATAATAACGATATAAAGCACAAATCTTCTTAATGTTGCGGATAAAACATTTCGTTTCATAATACTTCAAATTTATATCCTACACCCCAGACGGTCTTTAACTGCCAGTTTACATCGGGGAGATTTATTTTTTCCCTCAGCCTTTTTATATGTACATCGACTGTTCTGGAATCTCCGAAAAAGTCAAATCCCCATATTTTCTCCAAAAGCATATCTCTCGTGAAAACCGAATTGGGATTGGAAGCCATTAAAAACAGCAACTCAAATTCTTTAAGAGGAAGTTCTATCTGTTTATCTTTGAGCAACACCGTGTAGGTATTCTTACTTATCACCAAATCGGTATATTTTAAATCGGAATACCCGCTTTGATTACCTTTAGCCCTTCGTATAATAGCTTTTACTCTTGCAACCAGCTCTTTTGCCTCAAAAGGTTTAACGACATAATCATCGGCACCCAATTCCAGACATAGAACCTTGTCGAAAGTCTCGGCTTTTGCACTTAACATAAGAATAGGCACATCGTCTTTTCTCTTTATCTGTTTGCAGACATCCTTACCGTCCATTCCCGGAAGCATGATATCCAGAATAATCAAATCGGGATTTTCATCCTTGAACACTTCCAAAGCCTCCAATCCGTCATTGGCACATACTACCGTATAACCTTCTTTTTCCAAATAGAGAGTCAGAAGCTCGCATATGTTTTGATCATCATCAACAACCAGAATTTTGTTCATCAGTATTACCCTTTACTAAATTGAGCAGTTTGAATATTATGTGCACCAAACTAATCAATTTTCACTTCCTTTTTCAATTTTGCCGACTCATATATCGCATCTATAATCTTCATTACCATTACACCGTCTTCCGCTGTGGCACGGCACGGTGTGTTATTGATAACACAATCCGCAAAATGCTCTATCTCACTTTCAAAAAGACCGGTAAAGCTCAATGCGGAATCACCATGCGGTTTGACATCCACAAATCTGCCGTTGATATCCAGGTAAAATTCTATACCGGGATCTATTCTTGCACCGCCTTTGGTCCCGAATATCTCTATTACACCGGTATCCTGCTTAATATTCAGATTAAACGAAGCCTCCACGAACATTGTAAGTCCGTTATCAAATCTGACCAGTCCCGTAGCCATGTCTTCCACACTGAATACATATTTTGAACTCTCTTCGACAACATATCCTTTGGGTCCCTCCGCTCTGTTCGGACCGAGATTGTCATATGTCGCTCCGTATGCCGATACCGGCTTGGGAGTATCTGCAAGATAACGAACCAGATCTATTACATGAACACCCAGGTCTATCAACGGACCCCCGCCTGCATATTTTATATCCTTAAACCACCCTCCGGGACAACCGCTGCGACGTAAGTATGTGGCTTTTGCATAATAAATATCTCCCAATGATCCGTTATCAATGAAGGATTTGAGTATCTTTGCATCATTACCGAATCGTCTTACAAAACCTATCATAAGGAGTTTGCCGTTTCTTTTAGCGGCTTTCTGCATTTCCAGAGCTTCAGCTGTGTTCATTGCCATAGGCTTCTCACATAGCACATTTGCTTTACTGTTTAATGCGGCTATTGTTGCATCTTTATGGGCACTGTTCCATGTGCATACACTGACGGCATCCAATTTATGTGCCGTAAGCATTTCATTGTAATCGGTGTAGTAATACGGTACATCGTGTTTCTTTGCAAAAGCCGTAACTTTTTCTCGATCAATATCGCATACCGCCACAACATCACATCTGTCGGAAAGACGTTTGTAGCCGGCCATATGAAATGTGCTGATATTCCCTGTTCCGATAATACCTACTTTAATCTTTTCTTTCATACTGCACCTCTTAATCCGGATATATTTGAAGTTTAACATAGCCGATGTATTAATGTCAAAGATATTAGATTTAAATATATATGCTCTTTTATACAGATATTATATCTGCAATATTTTGTCCGCTTAACATTTGTTGTGATATAATCAGCCAAGAATAGTACAACGAGGTTTTTATGAAACTTGGAATAGTGGGATTGCCCAATGTAGGTAAAAGTACAATATTTAATGTAATGACACATAACAAAGCGCAGACCAATAACTATATGTTCTCTACATTGGAGCCCAATGTCGGCATAGTTAATGTTCCCGATGAGAGAGTGGATTTTCTTGCAAGCATTTACAATCCCGATAAGACAACCTATGCGACCATTGAATTTGTTGATATTCCCGGTCTGGTGCGCGGTTCCAATAAAGGTGAAGGTGTAGGTAATAAGTTTTTAGCCGCTATACAACAGGTTGACGCTCTTTGTCATGTCGTAAGATGCTTTGATGACGAGGATCTGTTGCATGTCGACGGAAGTGTAAATCCCGTAAGAGATGTGGAAACAATTAATCTGGAACTGATATTTGCGGACATAGATATGATAGAGCGCAGAATAGAAAAAACCGCTAAAGCGGCAAAATCCGGTGATAAGGCATATATTCCTATGCTTAAATTCTATGATGATTTAAAAGAACACCTGCTGGAAGGAAAAATGGCAAGATCATTTAAAATCGACAATACCGACCGGGAAGTATATATGAGTGATCTTTTTTTGATTACTCTGAAGCCCATCCTCTATGTTGCCAATGTCGATGAACAGGGAATGTCGGAAGACAATGATTACATAAAAGCATTAACCGAAATAGCCGCTGCCGAAGGTAATGAAGTTATCAAGGTCTGTGCAAAATTCGAAGAAGAGCTTTCCGCTTTGGATAAAGATGAAAAAACTGCATTCTTGGCGGATTTGGGCATTACCGAAACCGGCCTGGAAAGACTTATTGTCAAGAGCTATAAGCTTTTAGACCTTATGAGTTTTCTTACCGTCGGGAAAAAGGAAGTCCGGGCATGGACAATAAGGAATAATACCACGGCACCCAAAGCCGCCGGTAAGATTCATTCGGATTTTGAAAGAGGGTTTATAAGGGCGGAAGTATTCACTTATGATGATATAAAGCGTTTAGGCTCATATAATGCGGTAAAAGAAAAAGGCCTGGTCAGAAGTGAGGGCAAAACTTATGTCTTCAGGGACGGAGATATTGTTCTGTTCAGATTTAATGTATAGTTTAAAAGGTGCAAAATGATGAATATCGTCGGCATCATATCGGAATATAATCCTTTCCACAACGGTCATTTACATCAGATAACCGAGATTAAGGAGTTATTCAAAAATAATGTTGCCGTAATATGTCTCTTAAGTTCCGACTTTGTTCAAAGAGGAGAACCGGCACTACTAGATAAATATGCCCGTGCACGGATGGCAATATCCAACGGTGCGGATATGGTACTGGAATACCCGACCCTGTTCTGTTGTGCCACCGCCGAAGCATATGCCGACAATGCAGTTTATATACTGAATAATATCGGCATAGTCGACTATATCAGTTACGGTTGTAAATCATCCGATATCGATTATGTGAAGATAATATCCTCGCTGTTGGCTTACGAATCAAATGAATACAAAGAGATACTTAAAGCCGAGTTATCAAAAGGTCTGTCTTTTCCCAAAGCCAGACAGCATGCTTTGATAAAATTACTGAATAAATCGGATACAGATATTTATAAGTTGTCCGAAACATTAAAATCCTCCAATGATATTCTGGCAATAGAATATGAGAAAGCTTTAATAAGACAGAAATCAAATATCCTGACCGTACCTATAGAAAGAACGGGAAGCGATTATAATGATCCTTATATGAAAGAAAACTTTTCTTCCGCCACAGCCATAAGGAAATATTTGCTGTCGGAAAAAGTTATTAACAATAAAGATTTGGCAGACAATCTTCCCCCCTCAACATTAAAAATACTGGAAGATTACTCAGAGGTTAAACATTTCGGCTCCATGGATTTATTTGAAGACCTGATTATTTACTCTGTTGTTTCCAGGAGTGAAAAGCAATTGAAAAAATTTCCTTTGGTAAATGAAGGTATGGAAAATCTCCTTAAGAAAAATGTATTCTCAGGAAATTCCGTTAATGATTTCATTAATGCCTGTGTTAATAAACGATATCCTGCAACCAGAATACAACGACTCTTAATACATATACTTCTTGGTGCGGATAAGAGTATTTCAGGCAAGTATAAAAGGCCCGGTTACGTCAGAGTGCTTGCATGCCGTGACAAATCACTGTTATCCATGCTTTCCTCAAAATCCTCTTTGCCTGTAATTACATCTTTGAAAAAGTCTTATGATGATTCTGATCTCAACTTAAAGACTCTCATCGAGTTTGAAAATGCGGCCTGTGATATCTATAATGCGGTATGTTTAAAAGACAAATCTCATTATTGCAATGAATTTTCCGTTAAACCTCTGTTTGAATAGAAAAATATAGAATGACTTGATTTTGTCATCGGGTAAATTAAAGAATATAAAAAAGAGTTGCCGCTATCAAATATGACAACTCTTATTAATATTAAAAATACAAGTTTACATTAATTCAATACTACCTTGGCAGCTTCTTCCGCAGCACTTGCGGCATCGGGTGTATAGATATCGGCACCTACCGAAATCTTAAATGCTTCATTAACCGGTGCTCCGCCTATCATTATTGTAACTTTATCTCTTATACCTTTTTCCGTTGCTACTTTTACAACATTGGCCATCTCACCCATAGTTGTTGTCAGAAGTGCGGAACAGGCGATAATTTCGGCATCGTGTTCAATAGCACTTTGTACAAACTGTTCTGCGGAAACATTTACGCCCAAATCAATAACATCAAAGCCTTTGCCTTCCATCATCATTTTTACAAGGTTTTTGCCTATGTCATGAAGATCGCCCAATACGGTACCTATTACCACTTTTCCTATTGATTCCACTCCCGCTTCGGCCAGAAGGGGCTTGAGTAATGCGGTTCCGGCATTCATTGCTCTGGCAGCTACAAGAACATCGGGAACATACAATTCGTTGTTCTTGAATTTCTCACCGACAATATCCATTCCTGCAAGAAGACCTTTGTTAAGAATGTCTTTTGCCGGCATTTTATCATCTATAGCCTGCTGAATCAATGCCTCTACATCTTTCCTTCTACCTTTTTGTAATGCCGCTGAAATATCATCATAAATCATAATTTAAACCCTCCGGTTGCTAAAAATACTGTATTATATTAAATCAAATAATATTAAAATTTGCAACATCAATTTGATTATTTAAGTATAAACCTGAAATATTTCTTCTTACCTCTTTTTAAAAGCATCTCTCCGTCGATAAACATATCGTTATTTAAGCTTAATTTAAAATCTTCCACAACATTATCATTGATGAATACGCATTTTTCCTGTATCAGACGTCTGCCTTCGCTATTGGACTTTATAAATCCCGCATCGGTCATAGCATCAAGAATGGTATATCCTTCCTCCAGATTTTTCTCTGTCAACTCCTTGGAAGGCATATTGCCTATCTCTCCCACATTGGAGAACAATGCTCTTGAAGCCACCTTTGCATCGGTAGCTTTTTTCTCACCGTGAACTATTTTTGTAACCTCATAAGCCAGAACTTCCTTGGCCTTATTTATTTCCGCATCTTTCAGCTTACCTAACTTATTTATTTCCTCCATAGGTAAGAAGGTAAGAAGTTTCAGACACTTAATAACTTCCGCATCGTCTATATTTCTCCAGTACTGATAGAAATCAAACGGCGATGTCTTATTCTCATCCAGCCATATGGCTCCTTTTTCCGTCTTACCCATTTTCTTTCCTTCATTTGTAGTAAGCAGGTTGAAGGTCATTCCGTATGCTTCCCCCATTTCCTTTCTTCTTATCAGATCCACTCCCGATATTATATTGCTCCATTGGTCATCCCCGCCCAATTGCAGTACACAACCGTATTTCCTTCTCAGTAACAGAAAATCGTAACTTTGCATGAGCATATAGTTGAACTCGATAAAGGATAATCCTTTTTCCAATCGGGATTTAAAACATTCCGCAGTAAGCATTCTGTTAACGGAAAAATGCATTCCTATTTCCCTTAAAAACGGTATATATTCCAGTTTTGACAGCCATTCGTAATTGTCCACCATAATGGCTCTGTCATTGGTAAAATCCACAAACTTCGACATCTGCTTCTTGAAACAACTTGCGTTATAGTCAATTTCTTCTCTTGTCATTATCCTTCTCATATCGGTTTTGCCGGTAGGATCGCCTATCATAGCGGTACCGCCTCCCAACAGTGCGATGGGCTTATGCCCCGCTTTCTGCAGGTGACTCATAACAATAAGCTGAAGAAAGTGACCTATATGCAGACTGTCCGCCGTAGGGTCAAAACCTATGTAGAAAACAACTCTTTCATTATTCAGAAGATTTCTGATTGCCTGTTCATCGGTTGCCTGGGCTATAAAGCCTCTTTCTTTTAAAATATCATACGCTTTCATTTTATTTTCCACCTATACTTCCATAATAACCGGTAATACAACCGGATTTCTTTTTGTTTCCTGATAAAGAAAAGTTCTTAAACGCTTTTTAACGGAGTTCTGCAATTCGTTAATACTCATTGATGTGGTCGTATACTTCTTAATATCTTCATCAAGTATTATTCTAATCTTTCTTATTATATCATCCGATTCACTCTCGTATATGAATCCTACAGGGATTATAACAGGTTGTGCTGCTAATTTTTTGTCAAATTTATTCAGCACTATTGATACATTCAGTATTCCGTCACTTGCAAGAATCACTCTTTCTTTGAGAACATCCTCACCTAATTCACCTACCCCGTGCCCGTCTACAAAAGATGATCCTACATTGATTTTAGCATCCTCATTAACGGTAATCCTGTTGGAATAGACATTAAGGACATCACCGTTTTCCAAAAGAAAAATGTTCTTCTCCTTTATTCCTAACTCCATCGCCAACAGTGCATTGCTTTCCATATGCATAAATTCGCCGTGTACCGGCATATAGTACTTAGGACGCACAAGCGTAAGTAAAAGCCGCAATTCCTGCTTATAGGCGTGTCCTGACGCATGTACTTCATTAAGAGCCTGATAAATGACATTTGCTCCGTTTTTAAATAATTCATTTATAACACGATACAGATATTTCTCATTTCCCGGTATTACCGAGGCGGAGATAATAACCAGGTCATTTTTCTCTATATTAATTTTAGGATGCTTCATAAATGCAATCTTTGAAAGTGCGGAATTGGCTTCTCCCTGTGAACCGGATACTATAAACACCATATCTTTGGGTTTATAGTTCTTTATTTCAAAATCTTCTATGATAACGCTTCTTTTAACCTGTATATATCCCAACTCAACGGATTTTTTTATGTTATTTCGCATACTGAATCCGAAAACGCATACTTTCTTTTTGTATTTCTCCGCAAGATTCAGTACCTGCTGTATTCTGTGTATATTGGAAGCAAAGGATGCCACAATAATACGTGAAGATGCTTTTCTGAACAGATTATCCAGCGAATCGCCTACAGCTCTCTCGCTCATACTGTGCCCTTCCTTCATGGCATTTGTACTGTCCGCCATCATAAGAAGCACATTCCTGTTTCCCAATTCCGAGAACCGGTTCAAATCGGTCACATTTTCGTTTACCGGGTTATAGTCTATCTTAAAATCCGCTGTATGAAGAACAATACCGACCGGAGTGTTTATTACAACTGCATAAGTATCGGGTATACTGTGATTAACCGGTATAAATTCCAACTTAAAGCATCCTACGGATATTTTACTCTTGTCATCTATAACATTAAGTGATGCCGTTGTTAACAGTCCCATCTCATTTAGCCTGGATTCCAATAATCCCAATGTAAGCTTTGCACCGTAAACGGGGGTATTGACTTCCTTGAGAAGATAACCTACGGCTCCGATGTGGTCCTCATGACCGTGGGTAATGACAACTCCTCTTATTTTATTTTTATTCTTCACAAGATAGGACATATCCGGAATAACTATATCCACTCCGGGCATATCTTCCTGCGGAAAAGTTATACCGCAATCCAGTATAAGAATATCATTCCTGTACTCGAAGACTGTCAGATTTTTCCCTATTTCGTTTAGTCCGCCAAGCGGGATTATTTTTAAAGCAGTAATTTTTATCTACCTTTCAGTTACCCTTGATGTTATCTGTGCATAAACTTCGCCGGATATGTACTCGAACTGTTCAAAATCCGAAATATAAAGATCACCGGTCATGGTGTTATAGTCGGTGTTTATTCTAAGCATGACCTTGTTATCTTTATAGTTCCATACCTCATTAACATTGTTCAGAAACTTGACCGGTTTCTCGCTGTTGTACAGGTCATAGTAATAGACCGCGCCTAAACCTATCTCGGTTTCTTTATAGTAGTATACGTATTTTCCGTCTTCCGTAATACTGAATGACGATACACCGTTCAGCTCTATGGTCTTTTTAATGTTTTTATCGGAAATTATAATAAGTTTACCGTCCGCATTGTATACCAGAAAATCTCCGTTTTTTGACAGTTTTACGGAGGTTATTACCTGCATTTCCTCACACATGTAGTCACTTATGGAACCGTTGGATTTTATGGTAAATCTGTGAAGCAAACTGCTTGTTTTACTGACATATTCCTTAAATACATACACATCTTTATAATCGGGTGAGAAGAATACAAGTTTCATATCATTGAGATCCTCATCCGTACCTACCGATGCATACTTATCAATCAATATTTCCTTTCCGTTTTTCATTGTATACAGATATGCGGTATTCATAACAATGTCATATTTCTTAAAGTAAAAGTTGGCATCAATAAAATCATTGTCCACAAAACCCAGCACATTCCTTTCCACAAATCCGAACACGTTATCCATTATTTTGGTGGATTTTCCGGTCTCTACATCATAGTGATTATATGTTCCGCAGAATCCTATCTCATCATATCTTGCCAGATGATCAACTACGGCATCGATGTAAATCATTTGGGAAAAATCTCTGGAAATCAAAAGTTGTGCACAACTTTTTGCTATCAGTTTGGAAACTCCGTTATGATACAGATACATGTTGAATGTAGGATAAACGACTTTCTTTTCCTCTTCTTCCGTATCTTCGGATTGCTCCTGCTCATCATCCACCATGTATATGTAATCCACTACCGCATAAACAATTTTATCGCCGTTTTTATTTATAATCGGATAATTTACATCGGCGGTACCTGTATAAACCGAGGCTTCCAGGTCATAAACACTGTCCGCCAACTTTTTGGTCTGTCCGTCTTCATATATGAACAGCGAATATGTAGGCTCACCGTTTTCGACAAAACTCTCCTGTTTGTCATCCAAAAATACACATACTTTTCCGTCCTTACTTACCGAGTACAGGTCGCTGTCCATATCCTCTCTTAAAACAACCGATTGCTCCGTTGCAAGATCAAATTTATACAGGTTGGAGATAAGTCTTGATTGGTCTTCAGCCAAACGATAGGTCTTGTATAACACTATATTGAAATCATCGTTTACAACATAATAAAAGTCGGCATCATCCGCTATCTTTATATTCTTTACGCCGTCATACATCCACAAGGTACCGACCAGTTTAGTTAATTGAAAATCTTCACTGCTCAGAAGGTAAAGGTCATCCACATACATGATGCTTTTTCCGTCTTTACTCATCAATATTCCGTTATGAGCTTCCAATCCCAGTTTCTGATCTTCGTAGTTTCTGAACAGTTGTGATGTGATTCTCACAGGCTCCTGATTATACCTTATCATGGAGATGGAATTATCTCCTACCACATAAATACTGTCATCATACGGTATATCTCCCCTTAATCTTCGGTTACCGTCGAAAATAAGTACAACCGCCAATATGATAACCAGTAATCCCAGTCCTAAATAGAAACCGTATTTTTTTAAGAATTGAGAAAACCCGGCTTTCTTTGTCTGCTTTTTATCCTCAATCTCTTCGGTTAAATTACTGTTTTCAGTATCAGTATCATCTTGTGCAATATTTTCAAGATTTTCGGTATCGGAAACCTGTCGGATGTTGTCGGATTTAATAGCTTCTTTATTCTCTGTTTCCTTCATTGTCGCTCCTTAAAATTTCTTGCTCAACGGATTCTGTCTGTGTGCTTCTTCTATTACGGCTATCTGTTTTTTAACCTGCTCGGCTGTTACCGTAAGCTGGTCTCCGTGAACCATATGATCATATAACATATCGTAATATCTTCTGGTAGATGCTCCGAAAGTACCGTATTTCTCTCCCTCACTGGTCCATTCTTCCTCATACCATTTTATATCCTCGGCGCAGTAAGCCGGTATGTCGGTACCTTCTTTATCAAAAGAAAGCAACAGTTTCTGCTTGGGCAGCTCTTCCGTCTTGAAGTATTTCCAGTTGATTTTAGTCATGGTACCGGTCAGTGCCCCTTTGGAGCCTTGAATGTTGTATACATAAGGCTTATATCCCTGACAGGATGTTACTTCCACATCTATTATGGGTTTGTTTTCTCCGTACAGTATAACTTTTGCATAATCTTCCGCATCACCGAAGGTATTGACTCTTCTCATAAAAGCCTTGACTTTCGGCATACCTTCTCCGTAAATCTGCAATGCCTGATCCAGCGGATGCGGTCCCGTATTGAATAAATTACCTGCATTATGCGACTGCAATGTCTGCCAGTCCCATCTTCTTGCATAACCGGAAAAGTCTATACTGACCTGTATAATGTCTCCGAGCACTTTCGATTCGAGTATTTCCATAACTTTCATGAAGTAAGCGGTAAATCTGGAGTTCTGGAATACCGCAAGCATACGTTTTTTCTTTTTTGCGGTATCAATCAGATTCTGTACTTCATCGGCCGTACCGCAGAAGGGTTTTTCCGTAAGTACGTTAAAACCGTGCATCAGAAGATCCTTGGTTACACTGTAATGCATATGACTGTAAGATGCGTTTATAACCAGATCAATATCCATGCCGAACAAATCCTTATAGTTATCCGACGTTACCACATGGTTTCCGTATCTCTCTTTTGCAAGAAGCCTTCTCTTTTCTATAAAATCGATAACGGCAACTACTTTAAACCTTTCGGTGTCATCAATTAAATATGTTCCGTGGATGGAGTATCCGCTTCTTCCCTGACCTATAATCGCTACTTTCAATTGTTTCATTTTAATACCTCTCATAATTCAAGCAAACTTTATATTACAATAATATACCAATTTATTCAATAACGGTAAGATAAATGAGCATCGGATTTGATTATATGCATCAAACTCTCTTAATCTTTATATCCGCTTGCACTCCGTTTATGTCCCAGGCAGCACAATAGAAGGAATCATCGGCTGCTTTTGCAATACCCGTTGCAAGAACATCCTTCATTATCGAGGGAAAATTCTTCACAACCAGTTTCTCCAGCATGTCACTGCTTTCAATGTATACGGTTATCTTATCGGTAACATCATAACCTGCATCTTTTCTCATTGTCTGTATTTTACTGACAATTTCTCTTACATACCCTTCTTCAATCAGCTGCTCGTCCAGATTGATATCCAGTACCACGGTTATTCCGTTATCCGATTGGGATATGAGGCCGTCTTTCTCTTTAGTTTCGCTGAGTACATCGTCCTTTTCCAGTACTACCGTATTTCCGTCTACGGTAAACTCATAATTCAACCCTTTTTCAAACAGTCCCATTACATAGGCTCCGCCGGCATTTTTAAGATGCTCGGATATTGCGGGTAATAATCTGCCGTATTTCTTACCCAATGTTCTCAACTGCGGCTTGAGATTGTAATCTATGAACATGGATGCATCGGTCACATAAGTTATATCCTTGATATTCAGCTCATCTTTCAGAAGCTCGATGTATTCTTCTTCAAGTTTCTTTTCCGATGAAATGTAAAGGTTGCGAAGAGGCTGTCTGTTCTTCATGCCGGATATATTTCTTAAGCTTCTGGCAATAACTATTACTTTAAGCAACTCTTCCATCTGATTCTCCATTTCCTTATCGATGAATGATTCATCGCATACGGGATAATCGGTCAGATGTACACTTATGGGAGCGCTTTTATCCAGGTTGACAACAAGGTTACCGTATATCTGCTCGGTTATAAACGGTGTAAACGGTGCCGCCAATTTAGCTACAGTAACCAATGCTGTATACAAAGTCAGATAAGCATTTATCTTGTCCTGTGTTTCCTCGCTCCCCCAATATCTTTCACGTGATCTTCTGACATACCAGTTGCTCAACTCATCGGTAAACTCCTGAATCTCTCTGGAAGCTTCGAATATTCTGTAGTTCTCCAGATTTTTATCGGTATTCTTTACCAAAGTGTTAAGCTTGGACAATATCCATCTGTCCATTAAACAGAGGGTGTCTTTCTTCATCCGATACTTAAGAGGATTGAACTTATCTATTTCGGCATACAGAACATAGAATGCATAGGTATTCCACAATGTGCCCATGAATTTTCTCTGACCTTCGGTGACGGCTTTATCGTGGAAGCGACTGGGCAGCCACGGAGCGCTTACCGTATAGAAGTACCAACGCACCGCATCGGCTCCCTGATTCTCCAGCACATCCCAAGGATCCACTACATTACCTTTATGCTTACTCATCTTTTGACCTTCTTTATCCTGAACAAGACCTAAAACTATGCAATTTTTATATGCCGGGCTGTCGAAAAGCAGACAGGAAATGGCATGTAATGTATAGAACCATCCTCTGGTCTGGTCCAATGCTTCGGATATGAAATCTGCCGGAAAGCCCTGCTCAAAGACCTGCTTATTCTCGAAAGGATAATGATGCTGAGCAAAAGGCATGGAACCGCTGTCAAACCAGCAGTCGATAACTTCCGCAACTCTCTTCATCAATGCCGAACATTTCGGACATTTAAGGTGCACATTGTCGATATAGGGTTTGTGAAGTTCGATATCTTTTGGGCAATCAACAGCTTTTTCCTTCAACTCCGCTATACTTCCTATTGCCTCTTTGTGACCGCATTCGCATTCCCATATGGGTAGAGGGGTACCCCAGTAACGCTCTCTGGATATTCCCCAATCCACTACCGCGCGTAAGAAATTACCGAAACGTCCGTCCTTTATGGTAGCCGGCATCCAGTTTATCTTGTCATTATTTTTAAGAAGACTGTCCTGTATTGCCGTCATTTTTATGAACCAGGTGGAACGGGCATAATAAATTAAAGGAGTGTCGCATCTCCAGCAGAAAGGATAGGAATGTTCGATTTCCGAAGACTTAAACAGCAGACCGCGCTTATCGAGATCCTCGGTTATCAACTTATCCGCATCTTTAACAAACAAGCCTTTTATAAATCCCGTCTGTTCCGCCATATGTCCGGCTTCATCCACCATCTGTAAGAAAGGCAGGTTGTATTTCTTTCCTATAACCGAGTCGTCCTCACCGAATGCGGGAGCGGTATGTACAATACCGGTACCGTCTGTTAATGTGACGAAATCGCCTAAACATACATAAAAGCCTTCTTTCTTTGCATCTTCATCGACAAAATCAAATAAAGGCTCATATTTAGTATATTCCAGCTCTTTTCCCTTTACCGTCGATACTATTTCGTAATCCAATCCTTCAAATACCGAAGGGACCAGTTGCTTGGCAACGATTATATATTCATTGTTATACTTCACTTTTGCGTAATCAAACTTTGCACCGACCGTAAGCGCCACATTTGACGGCAATGTCCAGGGAGTGGTGGTCCATGCCATAAGATATGTATCGGCAGTATCCTTTACTTTGAATTTTACATATATGGTCTTGTCGGTTATATCTTTATACCCCTGAGCAACCTCATGTGAAGAAAGACTGGTTCCGCACCTGGGGCAATACGGCACTACCTTATGCCCTTTGTACAGCAGACCCATGTCCCATATCTTCTTCAAAGCCCACCATTCCGATTCGATATAGTTGTTGTCATAGGTAATATATGGGTTTTCCATATCCGCCCAGAAACCCACACGATCACTCATCTTTTCCCATTCGCCTTTATATTTCCAGACGCTTTCTTTGCACTTTTTAATAAAAGGCTCAATGCCGTAACGCTCTATATCATCTTTTCCGTCCAGGCCCAGCATTTTCTCCACTTCCAGCTCTACCGGAAGCCCGTGTGTATCCCATCCGGCTTTTCTTAAGACTTTATATCCCTTCATGGTCTTATATCTGGGAATAATGTCTTTTATTACTCTGGTCAATATGTGACCGATGTGCGGTTTTCCGTTAGCAGTAGGCGGACCGTCATAGAATGTGAAATGCTCACATCCCTCTCTGTTCTCTATACTCTTTTCAAAGACTCTGTTTTGCTTCCAGAACTCCAAAGTCTCCAATTCCCGCTTAACGAAATCCAAATCCGTTGATACTTTCTTATACATAACTTCCTCTTTCCGGCTTAGTGCCTATAAAAAAACTCTCTCATCGCAAGGGACGAAAGAGTATTCGCGGTACCACCCAAGTTGCTTTTAAAGCCACTTAATTAGAATGACGGTCTGCTCCGGGTTACCTTACTGCTGTATTCGGGTAACCGGCTCCCCGATGATTTTCAATATGCTTACCTGTATGTTCGCACCTGCCACATACTCTCTTTAAGGATCGGCATATTTACTCTTCGGATCCTTGCTTTTTAATATATTATAAGCATATGCCATATTAATTGTCAAACAATGCTTCTATAAAACTTTTTCCGTCAAACGGTCGCAAATCATCGGCTTTTTCGCCTATTCCGATATATTTTACCGGAATATCCAGTTCATTGCAGATGGATATTATCATTCCGCCCTTTGCGGTACCGTCCAGTTTGGTCAGTATTATTCCGTCTATCCTGACATATTCATTAAATACTCTTGCCTGAACCAGGGAATTCTGCCCTGCGGATGCATCTATTACCAAAAGAGTTTCCACTATCGCATCGGGTGCCTCTTTTGCTATTACCCTGCTTATCTTTTTAAGTTCTTCCATCAGATTGCTTTTGGTGTGAAGCCTTCCCGCAGTGTCGCAAATCAAAACATTTACACCCCGTTTTCCCGATGCGTGAATAGCATCATACACAACGGCACCGGGGTCGGCACCGCTTTTATGCGCCACAATGTCCACGCCTGTTCTTTTTGACCACTCGGTTAACTGTTCCGATGCGGCTGCACGGAAAGTATCGGCCGCAGCAAGCAGAACTTTTTTGTTACGCTTTGTCAGCATTCCGGCTAACTTGCCGATGGAGGTTGTTTTACCCGTTCCGTTAACCCCCACCACAAGAATGATATTCAGGTTATCCCTGTTATCCTCTTTTAAAGCATACAAAGTCGTATCACTGTTTTTTGTTATTATCTCTAAAAGTTTCCTTTTTAACAGGTCTCTTATCTCTGCAGGTTCGCTGATATTGTTTATCTTAACTTCCTGTTTCAGCTGCTCGGTAATCTGCATAACGGTATCTATTGCAATATCACTCTCAATCAGTATTTCTTCCAGTTGTTCAAATAACTCTTCATCAATTTTTCGAAAGGATGCCAGCAGTCTGTCAATCTGTCTGGTGAGTTTTTCTTTAGTGGCGGTAAGACCTTCTTTTAAACGTTGAAAAAAACTCATATTATTCGGTAATCTTCATGGAAACAACCTTGGTTATGCCGTGTTCCTGCATAGTTACTCCGTATATAGTATCGGAATTCTCCATGGTCCCCTTTCTGTGTGTTATAAGGACAAATTGTGTTTTTCCTTTGTGCTCATTCAGATAGTTGCAATACTTGAGAACGTTATTATCGTCAAGTGAGGTGTCTATTTCGTCAAATACACAGAACGGAGAAGGATTAAGTTTTAACATGGCAAACACCAATGCTATGGCGGTAAATGCTTTTTCTCCTCCCGACAACAGCATCATGTTCTGCAGTTTCTTTCCGGGCGGTTGTGCAATTATTTCTATACCGCATTCCAGTATATCCGACTCATCGGTAAGCTCCAGCTTTGCCTGACCTCCCTCAAACAGTCTTGCAAAAATCTCATTGAAATTTTCATTGATAACGGCAAATTTCTCCCTGAATATCCTCTTCATTACCGTATTCATCTCATTAACCGTTTTGTACAGGTCTTCTTTGGACTTCTCTATATCTTCTTTCTGTGTGGTGAAGAATCTGTATCGCTCGTTGGTTTTGGCATAATCTTCTATGGAATGAATATTTACCGGTCCCAACTGCTTTATAATATTCCTTGCCTCGGCTATTTCTTTTCTGGCTTCGGTTATGTTTTCTATCTCTCCGTGTCTCTGTAATGCTTCGTTGTGAGTTAAATTGTATTCGTCCCACATACGCTCTTTCATTGCAGTCATCTCCGCGTCAGTTTTCGCCTTGTTTACTTCAATAGAAGAAATCTTATTGGACAGCAGCATTATATCCCTGTTGACATCGGTAATATTCTGAATGTATTTCTCATTCTCGGCGGACAGTTTCTTTCTTTTATTCTGTAATTCCTGTATAGCCTTATTCTTTTCCTTTTCAACTTTCTCCGGATTACTGATAGTTTTGGACTTTGTCTGTATCTTTTCCTGAAGATCGGCCTTTATTTCTTTTAACTGCTCGTTCCTTTTTATCAGTTCATTACGCTTAACGGTAAGAGCCTGCTTCTCAAAACCTATCCTGATAAGCGATTCATCGTTATTCTTGAGGCTTTCTTCTATGGAATTAACGGAAACCTTCATATCGGATATATCCAGATATATGTTTTCTCTCTTTGCCGATTGTTCTTTATGTCCTTCTTCATATTGGTTAATCTTAAGCTTATCCTTTTCAATGTGCTCACTTAATGTGTTAATCTGATCATTGAGTATGGCTATCTTATCGTCATACCCGTGATATTTATCGGTTAACTCTTTCTTTTTGTTCTTTTTGGCATTCATTGAATCCGTATTGTTTTTGTATGCTTCATCAAGAGCGTTTATAGCCGATTCCAGTTTGGCTATAAGCATATTACTTTCAATTATGGATTGCTCCGTCTTATCTATTTCCGAAGACAATTCCGATGCCTGTTTTGACATGGAGCGGCTTTGTGCAACCGACTGTTCCAGTTTTTCTTTGTGTGCAGCAATTTCACTCTCCAGGCGATCCAGTTGCTTGTGTCTTCCCAGCAATCCCACTTTACCTACATTCTGCGTACCGCCGGTTATGGAGCCGCCGGTATTGAAAAACTCTCCGGTAAGCGTTACAAGTTTATACCTGCTCTGTGTTTTTCTTGCAATAAGTACGGCATTATCGTAAGAATCCACCACAACTATTCTGCCTAAAAGATTCTTTGCTATATTTTCATACCCGGAATCATATTCCAACAATTTGTATGCAACATCAATAACACCTTTATATGACAGTATTTCTCTTTCTTCATCTTTGTTAAACTGATTGGGGCGCACCGAACTTACCGGCAGGAATGTCACTCGTCCCAACTTGTTTTCTTTTAAGAAAGCAATAGCCGCCTTAGCTGCCTCTTCATCTTCCACTACGACATTCTGAATATTCCCGCCTAATGCCGCTTCAACTGCGGTGTTATATATCTCTTCCGTTTCCATCAGTTTGGCAACCACATCCACTATTCCGTTAAGTGATTTGTTTTCCAGCACCGCTTTAACATCCTGCTTATATCCGTGCATCTGTTTTTCCATGTCGTATATAAGTTTGTAGTTGCTTTGCAGTATCTCTATATTGGTTTTAAGATTATGTTCGGACGCTTCCGCCTGTTCCATACGCTTTTGCAACAATGCATATTCGGTCTTGCTTTTATCTCTTTTTGATACAAGCTGCTCCTTCTGTTTCCCGGCTGCAATATTTTTACTCTGATTGTCCTGTTTTGCCAAAAGGATGGAATCATTCTCCAATACCGTCTTGTTTATATCGTTATCCAGCATATCCAACTGAGCCTTCAGAGCATTCTTTTCATTGATGACATTATTCAACACGAGTTTACTGTCGGAAGTCTCTTCTATATGTCTCATCAAAGAAGCCTTCACACCCTCCAATATCTTTTCGCTTCCGCTCAACGATGCCGTAATGCTCTCCGCCTGTTCGGTCAATAAATCCAGTTTCTCTTTATAGCTTGCGTATTGCTTTTCCAGATATTTCCTTCTGTCTTCTTTTGTCAGATAATCTTTGGACAGTTCATTCTCTCTTAAATGATATTCTTCTATTTCTTTACTGTTTTTAATCTGTTCACTGTCTGCATTGGAAAGTCTTTCATTGCATAGAATAATCTCATGTCTTATTGATTCCAGTTCTCTTAAGAAGATGTTCAATTCATCTTTGAGGTTTTGTTCCTGTTCCTCATACCGGTTGATAATATTAATACTGTCTCTGTTTTCCTGCTTTATATTCTCCAGTTCCGACTCTTTTGTTTTTATGTCTTCAGCCAGAACTTCCATATCCTGTTCATATTTCAAAATCCGTTTCTGATACATCTGCAGATTATTCAGATACAGCCCCACTTCATTGACTTTCAGAATCTCGTATACCCTTAAATATTCCTTTGCTTTCTCGGCCTGTATTCTCAAGGGCTCCAGCTGGTTTTCAATTTCATTTATGATATCGGTTATTCTTACAAGGTTCTCTTCGGTGTTTGTAAGTTTGCGCAAAGCTTCCAGTTTCTTCTGTTTATACTTCATGATACCGGCAGCTTCTTCGAAAATACCTCTTCTTTCGAGGCTGTTGCTGTCTACAATATCTTTTATTTCATTCTGCCCGATGATGGAGTACCCCTCTTTACCTACACCGGTATCGAAAAACATCATCTGAATATCTTTTAAACGACAGCTCTTATCGTTAACGGAGTATTCCGATTCGCCGGAGCGGTACAGTCTTCTGGTAATCTTGACATCCTCAAAATCCACTGCCAGATGCTTATCTTTGTTATCAAAGAAAAGAGAAACTTCGGCAAAACCCACAGGTCTTCTATACTGAGTTCCGGAGAATATCATGTCGCTCATACTGCCACCCCTTAACTGCCTGGAACTCTGCGAGCCTAAAACCCATCGGATTGCATCGGCAATATTACTCTTTCCGCTCCCGTTGGGACCTACTATTGCGGTTATACCTTTATTAAACTCCAGCACCGTTCTTGTTGCGAAGGATTTAAATCCCTGCAATTCCACTTTTTTAAGAATCATAATTATCTAAACCTGTTTTCTCAATATTCTCCAAAGCATCTTTCGCAGCAGCCTGCTGTGCTTCCTTCTTTGTTTTTCCTATACCTTTTCCGTACGGTTCCCCCGTAATTATAACCTCAACAAGGAATGTTTTGTCATGAGGCGGTCCTTTTTCTCCTTTAACCAGATATTTCGGCTCTTCCTGATATCTGGACTGCACAAAATGTTGCAATTTCGTTTTGTGATCATTATTATCACCTGACTTGATATATTCTAAAATAAACTCATTCAAATTGGAAATAATAAAAGGTCGGACATATTCCAATCCCGAATCCAGATACATTGCTCCAATCAATGACTCGAAAGCATCGGCTATAACCGATTTGTTTGTATTAACGGCTGAGTTTGCTGCCGATGAACCGATAAGTATATATTTGTCTATTCCCAACCGTTTACTTACTTTTGATAATGATTCTTCACACACCGCATATGCCCTTGTTACGGTCATCTCGCCTTCCTGCAAATAGTTGTGAGTTGTGAAAAGAAAATCCGAAATAACCAGCGAAACAACCGAATCTCCCAAAAACTCCAGTTTTTCGTAATTTTCCGTTTTGTCGTATGAGCTGTGTTTTAAGGCGGTAGACAGCAATGATTTATCCTTAAAAGAATAATCTATAGCTTTCTCTACCGATGCTATTGATTTATCAATCACTTTTTCCATTTAATCTACATCCGAAATAAACATATCTCTGATAATTCCTTAGTATCAAGTTGCAGTATCGGCCTCATTTTCTAAAGATCTTTAAATCTTAAGAAAATAAGGCTATTGAAATAGCCTTGATTCTCTTACCTGTTGTTTTCAATAAATTTTACAGCGGCACCTACAGTAGTAATGTTCTCCGCTTCGGTGTCGGGTATGGTAATCTTAAACTGATCTTCCATAGACATTATAAGTTCCACAATGTCCAATGAATCGGCTCCCAGATTTTCCACAAATGAAGATTCCATTGTTACTTCGTCCGCATCCACACCCAATTGTTCTACGATAATCGCTTTTACCTTCTCAAAAATCATTTTATCCTCCCGTCTCACGATGGACGTATTTTTAATATTCATCATATTATTCCATCGTTAATATTAACCTTTTTTATATTAAAACGCAAATAGCGTTTAACATACAACTCTCATTATATTCCCTACAATATCATTTTCTGCAAGGTTCACCGCCTTAAGCACCACATTCTTTATTGTTTTTGCATTGGAGCTTCCGTGTGATTTCAATATTAAACCGTTTACTCCCAGTATCGGTGCACCTCCCATTACATCGGGATTTAAATTGTCTTTAAATTTCTTCATATCAGGTCTTATGACATAAGCGGCAAGTCTGTGGAAAATATTCATATTAAATACAGCCTTCATCTTATTGAAAATATATGAAGCTGTACCTTCTAAAAGTTTTAATGACACATTTCCCGTAAAACCGTCGGTAACAATAACATCCACAATACCTTCCACTATACTGTTCCCTTCAATGCTGCCGTAATAGTTTAATCCCGACTGTTTTAAAAGCAGATTTGCCTCTTTTACTTCCGCGCTTCCTTTAGTGTCTTCCGTTCCGATATTCAACAGTCCTATTGAAGGATTTTCACACTTTGTAACTATCTTCATGTATTCGGAACCGAATTTTGCGAACTGAACATAACTTTCCGCACGCAAATTGGAGTTCAGACCGGCATCAATAAGTAAGGCAAACTTTTCTCCCGAAGGAATCAATGCCCCCAAAGCCGGACGTATTACTTTATCCATCCTGCCCGTTATGAGCAAAGAACCTGTAAGCAATGCACCGGAATTACCGGCAGATATTACCGCATCTCCGAACCCTTCATGCATCATCGTAAGAGCTCTTATCATGGAAGAATCTTTTTTGTTTTTAACAGCCGCAGTGGGTGTATCGGTAAAAAGTATTACTTCCGAGCAATGTTCCACTTTTATTCTCGATTTATCATAGTTACGGTTACAAAGTATATCGGCAATAATCTTACCGTCTCCGAATAAGGTTATATCAAAACCTTCTTTCATGCTTATCGCATCCAAACATCCTGTTACTATTGCTTCCGGAGCATTGTCACCGCCCATGGCGTCTACAAGTATATTCATATATCCTCACATCATACCGAAACTAAAATAAATTTGCTACGGAAAATTTCCGTATCTTCTCTGTAAACAAACACCCATACAAAATAATTGCTCATTCTTATCTGTGTAACTTCCGCCCGTGCGGTAAGTTTTTCATTGGCATATACCGGCTCCTTGTATTTAATATTTGCCACACCTACCAGAGAAGCTTCGGCATCTATAACGGAAATAGCTACCGATTCCGCAAAGGAATAAAGGTACTGACCTCTGACTATATTGGTTTTTTTAAAAACCATATCGGCGGTTGTAACAAATTCGGCAGAAGCTCCTTCATTAAGTTTCAGATTTGTTATTGTTCCCACTATGTCTTCAGGTGCCAGCGACCTTACAGTGTCTTTTATTCTTTCACGAACCTGCTTTATACCCAGTTCATTTCTGTAATTTCTTATACACGGTACCGAAACTCCCAAAGCTTCGGCAAGCTGCTTATCGTTCATATACGGACTTTCCGAAAGCAATATCTGCAAATCTTCAAGTTTCTTTAGTTTTTTCAGTGTCGCCTTTGTCATGCTGTTCCCTTCAAAACATTTTTATTACCTGATAACAAATTTACATAAGTATATTCCATCACACATACTTTGTAAAGAGATATACATTATTTTTCCTTAACTTTTCTCAAAAAATAGATGAAAAATCAATCCTTTATGAACTTAATTGACTGCTTAACATATATGATTCCCGAGTATACGGTAGCTATCATAGCCAATGCGTAAACAATTTTCGGTATATACCAAAGATTGATATAGTAAGCGAGAAGATATATACATATGCTGAATATCTGAAGATTGGTTTTAATCTTACCGAATATATTAGCCGCTATTACTTCACCCTTTTCACTTACCACCAGTCGCAATCCGTCCACAATCAAATCTCTGGCAATAATAATCACAACGGTATATGCCGCTATCTGTCCTCTTTCCACCAGTACAACCAGTGCACTTGTAATAAGAATCTTATCGGCAATGGGATCTAAAAATTTACCCATATTTGTTATCAGTTTGTACTTCCTCGCCAGATATCCGTCAAAAAGATCGGTTAAGGATGCTATAACGAAAATTACCAACGCAATTAATGTACCGTACTCCTGATGAAAAGAAAAAACCGGTTCACTCAACCATTCCGGCGCGGGAATGGCAAAGATAATGAAAAAAGGTATCAATATTATTCTTATAAATGTAAGTTTATTCGCTATATTCATTACAGAACCTCCGCAATCAGTGAGTCTTGATGTTTGGCAACAATAACGGCATCTACCATATCGCCGACTGATAACTCCTGTTTACTTGCAGCATATATGACGGGATCTATTTCATATGCCTCTGCATAAGACCTTCCTACATAGAACAATCCGTCATCGGAAATGCCTTGTATAATTATACTATATGTTTTGCCAATCCTTTCATCATTTTTACTGATTAATATATCCTGTTGAATTTGTTCCGCATGTTTGCGTCTTTGCATCTTTATCTTTTTAGATATCTGTCCTTTAAGTCCGTATGCGGGAGTGCCTTCTTCTTTGCAGTATTCAAAGAAACCCGCCCTTTCAAAACGGGAAGCCTTTATAAACCCGCACAAATCATTAAAATCTTCCTCCGTCTCCTGCGGAAACCCCACAATAAAAGTGGTTCTTAACACAATATCCGGTATGTGAAAGCGCAGTTTATCAGTCAACTCCCTATACATGGCACCGGTTCCCTTACGCCCCATAAGTTTCAGTATTCTGTCGGAAGAATGCTGCAGGGGAATATCCAGGTAATGCAGTATCTTCTTACTGTTCTTAACGGTAGTTATAAGTTCATCCGTGATAAGTTCGGGATAGCAGTACAGTAATCTTATCCATTGCAAAGAATTGACGGTTTCCAACTTTTTAAGCAACAAATCCAAAGAAGGTTTACCGTAAATATCTGTTCCGTATGCGGTAGTATCCTGAGCCACAAGTGTTATCTCTTTAATACCGTGCAAGGAGCACAACTTTTCCGCTTCCGTATATATATCCTCAATACTTCTGCTCCTGTATCTTCCCCGAATGGACGGAATGGTGCAGTAAGTACATCTGTTATCACAGCCTTCCGCAATTTTCACATATGTCGATGCGGTATGTTCCGACAGCAGTCGCTCTATATTCATAAAACCGACATCGGTTTTATTGCCGCATATCAATTTTTTATCCGTTTTACCGACAACAGATGCTATGTCCTTATAGCCGTCTATTCCCACACATACATCCACTTCGGGTATTGAAGTTATTATCTCCTGCTTATATCTTTCCACCAGACAACCTGTGACAACAACTTTTTCCACAATCCCCTGCTTCTTGTATTCCGCGGCTTCCAATATTACGTTAATTGCTTCTTCCACGGCGGGTTGTATGAATGAGCATGTATTGATTATTGCAATATGCGCTTCTTGGATATTATCGGTAAAGACATACCCGCTATCCTTCAGTAATTTTGCCATTATCTCGCTGTCCACCAGGTTTTTTGGGCATCCCAGTGAATTAATAAGTATCTTCTTCATATCCCATTACTTTATCTACCTCTTTTATTGCCAGCTGCTCGTCTATTCCGTGGTATATAAGTTTTGCTATGAGTTTTTCTCTCTTTGTATCATTCTTAAGATTGGCTTTTATGAACTTATCTGTAAAAGCAACATCATTTATCTTTCCTTCCTCAATCAGACGGTTAATACAACTGTCCACCGCTTTTGGCCCGAATCCTTTATTCTCAAGGTATAACCTCATACGATTTTCCGTTTTTTTTCCGTTTAAAAGATAAGCAACCGCTTTTTTATAGCATTGCATCGCTTCGGTTTTATCTTGAATTTCTTCAATAAATGTTGCCGACAATGTTTCTTTGTCGTAGATACAGTATTTGAAATATGTTTCCTCATCTATAAAAAGTTTGGTATTATCGGAAAAAGTAAGGATATAGTCTTTTTTTAATACTTCTCTTTTTACGATGTTCAATTGATCACTCATCTGCAGCTTCTGTCGGTTGCTCGGGCACTTTATGTGCTTCAAATGCAGCTCTTATAAGTTTCTCAATCTCATCGGCAATCTTGGGGTTCTGTACCAGGAAATCTTTGGCATTTTCCCGTCCCTGTCCTATCCGCTGATCTTTATACGAATACCATGAACCGGATTTGTCCACTACTCCGCAGTCCACTCCTACATCAATCAAGCATCCTTCTTTGGATATACCCTGTCCGTAAATGATGTCAAACTCCGCTGTTCTGAAAGGAGGAGCAATTTTATTTTTAGCTATTTTGGCTCTTGTCTTACTTCCTATTATATTATCTCCCAGTTTTATGTTATCGGCTTTTCTTACCTCTATTCTTACACTGGAGTAAAACTTCAAAGCTCTTCCGCCCGGTGTGACTTCGGGATTACCGAACATTATACCTACTTTTTCACGCAGTTGATTTATAAATATGGTTGTAGTTTTGGATTTTGCAACGACGGCCGTCAGTTTCCTTAAAGCCTGACTCATCAATCGGGCCTGCAATCCCACATGTGCATCTCCCATTTCTCCGTCTATCTCGGCTTTGGGAACCAGTGCCGCAACAGAGTCTATAACAATTACATCCAACGCTCCGCTTCTTACCAGAGCTTCGCATATTTCCAGAGCCTGCTCACCGGTATCCGGCTGGCTGACTATCAGTTCATCTATATTGACTCCCAGTTTTTTTGCATATATGGGGTCCAAAGCATGTTCCGCATCGATAAATGCAGCCTCGCCGCCCGCCCTCTGAGCTTCGGCTATAACATGCAGTGCAACGGTGGTCTTTCCTGAAGATTCCGGTCCGTATATTTCAATTATTCTGCCTCTGGGCACCCCGCCGATACCCAATGCTATATCTAAGGATATCGCACCTGTCGGTATAGATTCCACTGTCATCGCCGTATTCTGACCCAGTCTCATTACAGCTCCTTTACCGTATGCCTTTTCAATACCGGCCAGTGATGCTTCCAATGCTTTCTTCTTATCCATAATATGCTCCTTTTTCAATCTATTTTGACTATACGGATATTATATATCATCTTAAAATTACATACAAGGAATATTTTTTCGCTATTGCTAATTATTACCAGTTATGCTCTTAAATTTTACTTTTACCATATCTATCAATTCGCGAGCCTGATCGGTTTTCATCAGATATGCAAGTAGCATATATAATCCGGCACCCACAGCAAATTCCATCAGTATCCACAGAAACTGTTTTACTTTACCCAATTCGATAATAACCGTTCCGAATATTGCGGGCATTGCAAACTTATCCGCTAAATATATAACAACACCCATTACCGCGGCACTCAATAATGACTTTAGGATTGTAGGCATATTCCCCCTGAAACTGTATCCGGAAATCCTTGTCCTGAACAACAGCCCCAGATACAGAAGATTGAGCACCGAGGATAGTGAATATGCTACGGGTACACTGAATATTCCTGCATCGGTTAATTTCAGCAACAGGTATGCTATAAGGTAATTGAATACAACACTTATCAGACTGCCCCAGAAAGGAATGATGGAGTTTTTAGTGGAAAAGTATACCCTGTTGACTATTGTTATTATGCACTGCATTACCAGTGCCAAGGAATAGCCTATCAGTAAATTGGCTGCTAAAGTAATACCTTCCTGTTCTATTGTTCCGAAATTGAACAACACCTGTATTAACGGCTTACTCAGCACGGATAATCCTACCGCTGAAGGAATGGCAAGGAATATAACCAGCCTTAAGGAGGTATTTATTTTATAGACCACCTCACTCTTCTTATCGGCATCGTAGACTGCTGCCAGCGAAGGAAGCATGGCTATACCTATCGCCTGCGCAATAATACCCAGCGGCATCTGCCATGTCTTGTTGACCAACTCCAATGCGGTAACCGAACCGACATCAAAAAATGCGGTAAAATATCTGGATATTATGAGACTTATCTGTCCTAACATGGATGTCAGCAACGAAGGTACCGCAAGCATTATCAACAATTTGAAGTCCGGTTCTTTGTATGCTATTACGGTTCTGTAATTATTCTTGAAATGCTTAAATGTAAATGCAAACTGGAAAAGAAAATAGAGTCCGGCACATATGACTATACCCAGTACTACTTTTTTTACTCCGTAATTGTCCGCAGGGTTATCATTACTGAATAATACTATGCTGATAATACAGGCCAGGTTGTATAAGCAGGGCCCGAATGCCGGTATTATAAACTCATTGTAGGAGTTCATTATTCCGTTACAAAGCCCTGCAAGCATCATAAAAAAGGCTATGGGCATCAATATCTTGGTCAACTGTACCGTTAATTCCAAAGTTTCCGCATCATAACCGGGAACCAGCATGTTGACCAGCGGTTTTGCGAATATAACGCTTAAGATTACTACGACAAACATTATTACGGAGACCAGATTCATGAAAGAACTGACCGATCTCCAACCTTTTTTCTCTTCACCTTTTGCCACATAACCTGCTAAAACCGGAATGAGAGAGGAAGCGATGGCTCCGCCGATAAGCATGGAATACATCAAATCGGGAACCTGAAAAGCCGCATTATATGCATCGGTAACCCGTGAAAGACCGCCCATTTTCACGGGAATAAGCGCGGTTCGAACAAATCCCATTATTCTGCTTAACAGGACCGAAGCCATTATAAGAAAAACCGTACTTTTAAATCTGATCTCTTTCAAATCTCATCCTTTCGAAAGTGCATATAAGCGTAATATATTCAGTGCATTAAGGCAGGAAAAATATCTTACCTTATCTCTGTCTCCGCTGAAGGTGTATTCATAAGATAAAGTTTCCCGTCCGGTACTTATCCCGATATACACACGGCCTACCGGTTTATCCGCAACGGCTCCGGAAGGTCCCGCAATACCGGTTATGGAAATACCGACTTCTGTATTATACAGCAGCCGTACACCTTGTGCCATCTCTTTAGCCGTATTCTCGCTGACCGCTCCGTATTTTTCCAATGTACCACTTTTTACATTAAGAACAGATTGCTTTATTTCATTTGAATAGGCCACAACCGAACCGAAAAACACCTTTGATATTCCCGGTACATCGGTCAATAACTCGGACAACATACCTCCCGTACACGATTCGGCGAAAGATACGGTAATATTCTTACTCATAAGCAAGTTTGCCGTAACGACCTTGAGTTCAAGATTCTCTTCGGAATAAATATACTCCCCTAACCTTTCGTGCAATATATCCAGTACCGGTTTAAGAATTAAATCGGGATCTTGCTTACCCTTATCGTATCTTGCGGTAACCCGGAGCATTACCTCTCCTTTTTTCGCATAAGGAGCGATGGTCGGATTGGTCTGGGCGGATACTATATCGGAAATAACCGATTCCATTGCCGATTCTCCTATACCGAACATGCGAAGATATACCGATTTCAAACCTTCCTGTATCTTACTTTTAAAATAATCAACAACATAATTATCAAACATGGGTTGCAGTTCCCACGGAGGACCGGGAAGCAATATGACTGTTTTCTCCGCTCCTTCAACAAAATGAGAAATAATACATCCCGGAGCCGTTCCGTTTTTATTGGGCAGTATTACACAACCCTCGGGATAATATGCCAGTTTTTCATTGCTTGCCGCCATTATATTAATCTTTCGGTTATGCCTGATTGTATTGAAGTATTCTTTTACATTCTCCAGAATTTCCGGATGAAAAACCGGTTTCAGTCCCAGAACCTCAGCCACCGTCTCTTTTGTTATATCGTCCTGAGTAGGTCCCAATCCGCCTGTAAGCACCACAACATCCGCTCTTTTCAGCGCAATGTTAATACATTCAGCCAATCTCCCCCGATTGTCGCCTACAACTGTATGATAATATACATACACGCCGCATTCGGGAAATCTCTTTGACATGTAACTTGCATCGGTATTGTCAATCTGCCCCATCAGCAGTTCCGTGCCTACCGCAATAATCTCCGCTTTCATAATTTTGCCGTATTCCTGAATCCGTTTTCGGTAAGTATCCTGACTGCCGTCTCAAGATTATTAACTTTAAATATGACATGTGCGGTATCATCTTCCTTAGCCAAAAAAGCATAAATGTACTCCACCGATATCCCGTTCTTATGAAGCTTTATCAGCGGACGTGCTATGCCTCCCGGCACATTATCGATATCTATTGCCAAAACATCGGTTACACTTACGGAAAAACCGTATTCCCTCAGCAATTTTTCCGTTTTTACGGCATCGTCGACAATAATTCTTAATATGCCGAAATCCGCGGTATCCGCAATGGTAAGTGCGTTGATATTAATATTTGCTTCGGCCAATATCGAGGTCACTTCGGCAAGTCTGCCTTCTTTATTTTCCAGAAATACCGATATCTGTTTAACTAACATTTCACACCCCTTAAATCTTTCTTCTGTCGATTATACGTACAGCTTTTCCTTCACTTCTTTCAATTGATTTGGGTTCCGTTAATTTAACTTTGGCACTGATACCCAATACACTCTCAATCGCTCCGGTTATGTTCCTTTCCAGTAACTCAATCTTTCTGACCTCATCGGAAAACAGATTCTCATTCATTTCCACCCGCACTTCCAGTGTATCCATCATGTTGATTCTGTCCACTACAATCTGATAATTGGGAGTTATGTGACTGAATTCCAGCAATACGCTCTCAATCTGCGAAGGAAATACATTTACTCCCCTTATGATAAGCATATCGTCGGTTCTGCCCATTACACGTTCCATTTTAACCAGTGTTCTTTTGCATTGGCAACGGTCACGGAATAATTTAGTTATATCTTTCGTCCTGTATCTGATTAAAGGCATTCCCTTTTTCTTTATGGTTGTGAAAACAATCTCGCCCTGCTTATCCAATCCTAAAGGTTGCTGTGTTTCCATATCTATTATTTCCGGTAAATAACAGTCTTCATTGATATGCAGACCGTTCTTTGCACAACATTCCGATGCGACACCCGGTCCGGTTATCTCGCTTAAGCCGTATATGTCGTAAGCTTTTATATTCAGAAGGCGTTCTATTTCCTTTCTCATGTTCTCGCTCCACGGCTCCGCTCCGAAAAGTCCCGCCTTCAAAGAAATATCGTCGGTAGTAAAACCTGCTTCGGTCATTACTTCATACAGGTGAAGCACATATGAAGGAGTACAGGCAATAACCGTAGGCTTTAAGTCGGTTAAGAATTCCACCTGTCTTCTGCTGTTTCCGCCGGAAATAGGTATAACTGTGGCACCCAGTTTTTCGGCACCGTAATGTGCTCCCAGTCCCCCGGTAAACAAACCGTAACCGTAAGCCACCTGAACAACATCCTTTACATCAGTGCCTATTCTTGCAAAGCATCTGGCCATTACATCCGCCCAGGTATCAATATCTTCTTTCGTGTAGGCAACAACTATTCTCTTACCGGTTGTGCCGGAAGAAGCATGAACCCTGACTATCTTATCCATATCCACGGCTACCAGACCGTAAGGATATGTTTCTATCAAATCGGCCTTTGTGGTAAAGGGAAGCTTATTTAAATCTTCATACCCTTTTATATCCCCCGGCAGCAGCCCTATATCCTGCATTTTCTTTCTGTAATATGCAACATTATCGTAAACATGTTTTACGGTTTCTACCAGTCTTTTACTCTGTATTGTTCGCATCTCATCGAGTGAAATACTTTCTTCTCTGTCGCGTATCATAAAACAACGACCTCCGTTTTATAGTATTTTACTCTTATACTGACTAAAAATCAATGAATACCTCCGTCTTGCACTTAAAGAGAACCAATTCGCTTTCGTAATAATCTATAACATATTCTTTAATCCGTTACTTAACCCGCACTCACCCTTTTGAACAGAGCTATTGGTAATTTTATACATCTGTGATAATATATTTAAGGGAGATAATAAAAATGAACAAAGACTATTTTTCAATTATAGGTAAGAGCGGCGCCTTTTTTGTATTTAAGCCGCATATAACGGATAATCCCGATTTTATACTGGTCGTAGCACCGGGATTGGCGGAGCATGCCGCAAGGTATGCAAGATTATCGGAGTTTATGAAGAACCATAATGTACAGTTGTATTGTATAGACCATATCGGTCACGGTGTATATACCGAAAGTCTCGGGATTTGGCCTGTTGACGGGTTTTTCGAGTGTGTAAGCAATATGAACTCTTTGGTGGAATATGTCCGCAAGCAACATCCCGATAACAAGGTTATTCTTTTCGGACACAGCATGGGTTCTTTTATGACTCTTGCATTTGCCGAGCGGTATGCATCCAATATTGACGGATGTGTATTATCGGGAACAAATGACCAGCAACCCGCTTTTGTACTGGGAGCCGGAAGGTTTATTGCCGCATTTCAGGAGTTGTTTATAGGGAGGAATAAGCCGTCCAAGATTCTTAATGCATTGTCTTTCGGAGCATACAATTCACAGTTTAAACCCAATCGTACGGAATTCGACTGGCTTTCAAGAAATGAGTCGGAAGTGGACAAATATGTTGACGACCCGTTATGCGGATATGTTGCGTCGGTCGGAATGTTTAAAGAACTGTTCAAAGGTTTATCGGTTATTTACAAAAAAGAAAGCATCGCCAAGATTCCGAAAGCGCTTCCGATACATTCATTCTGCGGCTCCGATGACCCTGTAGGCGGCAATTCCAAAGGGCCGCTTGCTCTTGTTGCAAGGTTGCAGAATGCAGGTATTAATAATGTTACGTCACATGTATTTGAGGATATGCGCCATGAATGTCTTAACGAGATTGGAAATGATGTCGTTATGAAGCATGTTTATGAAGTGTGTAAGAATATGATTTAAGTTAGTTTATTACGGTGAGTTCGTGAAGAGCTCTTGTACAGCAGGTATAAAAGAGGTGTAATTCCTCTTCTTTTTTAAACTTGTCAATATCGGTATCCAGTACGATTACCGCGTCAAACTCCAGCCCTTTTGTAAGATAAGACGGTATAAGCACCGCACCGTATGTATAGGATGTGCTCTTTTCGGTAACTCTGTTGATTTTCGCATCCTTGAGATAGGGATGAAGTTTCTTGGCAAACCATTCGGTTCTGGTTATAACGGCGAGGGAACGATGACCTGATGCTCTGTACTCCGATACCTTATTAATCACCGTATTTGCTATTACATCCATGTTATCGGTACTTAAGCTTAAAACTTCCGGTTGTTTCCCCTGCCTGTTGAAATATTTTATATCGGGATTGTCTTTCAGCATATCGTTGCAGAATTTTGCAATCTGATATGTGGAACGATAACTCTTGTCCAGTTTTACCGATCTGGCAGTGATGAAAATATCCTTATCATTGACTTTTTCCTGGTAGTGATTAATTTTCTGATTGATATCACCCAGTAAAGTCATATGGCATTTTCCGAAGAGTAATGATATGACAAGCTTTTCAATATAGGAATAATCCTGAAATTCATCGATTATTAAATGCCTTATATCACTGAAATTATATCTGTTACCCAAGAGCAGTCGCAAATAGATTAACGGTGCCGTATCCTCTGCATATATGTAACCGTCAAGAAGTCTTTCCAAAAAATCCGAACTTATCTTTGCCGAATAGCTGTGCTTCAGGAATTGTGCATAAATCATTTCAAAATCCGCCGATACCGACATATCGACAGCCTGATAAATCCTTTTGCAACTCTCTCTTAACTCTTTGAATCCTTTCGACATATCCAGTTCATCGGCTTTAACTTTACGTACATATTCCAATCTTAAGTTTCGGATAACCGGGAATATCCGTTCATTAAGCACTATCCTTATCTTAGCCAGTCTGGTCATTACATCGTTAAAAGAATATTCGTTATAGAACAGATCTTCAAACTCCCGTTTTGTAAAAATATTAATTCCGTCAACAATAAGGTCTTTAAAAGGATAGTCGCCTTCGGAGATAAGTTCCGTATAACTCTTAAGTTTGTTTGCAAAATCAACGGAATACTTAAGTCTTAAAACATCCGAATCCGCATATTCGTTATCCAAAAGAACATCCTCCAATTCCACATACTTGGATATAAGCACTCTTCTGTCGGATAAGATATGATATGCCAGATTTCTGAATGTAGACATCCTTATATTCTCTTCACCCAACTCCGGCAATACTTCCGAAATATAGTCGTTAAATGTTTCATTGGGCGAGAATATGATTATCTGATTATTCTGCAATTCATTTTTATATTTATACATCAGCCAGGCGGCTCTGTGCATGGCTATGGAAGTCTTACCGCAGCCTGCCGGTCCGTCCACTATGATTGTACTGTAAGTGCTCCTTATGGCTTTATTCTGTTCTTTCTGTATTGTTTCCACAATATTACTCATTTTCGAGTCTTTGGACTTACTCAAGATATCTTTTAAGATATCATCGTCAATCATTAATGACGAATCGAACATAGCATTTATATTGTCATACAATATGTCAAACTGTCGCTTTTTAGACATATCTCCGTAAATTCTGCCGTCGGGAGCATTATAAAAGACAATTCCCAATTCGTTTTCATAGAACAGACTGCATATATTTGCTCTCCAGTCAAAAACCAGATACTGCCCTTCATCATCGGTCAGACTGAACTTTCCTATATATATCTTTTCTACATCCTCTTGATCCTGTTCCTGAAAATCTATTCTGCCGAAATACATACTTCTCTGAAGCAGGAACATCCTTCTTAATTCTTTTTTTATGGTTTCGGTTTTGAAGAAGTCGTATTTTATGCTTTCCAGATAAGGCATATTTTCTATGGCATCATGAAAATCCGCGGGATTACGCTTTCCGCTTTCCCACATCATCTGATTACTTTTTTTTAAAGAATCAATGCTTTGTTTTAAAGATACCTCAAGATCCTCAATCCTTTTTGACAGCTTGGCATAGACCTCATTCAATCTATCCTGTTCGAATATCTTGTCCTTTTCAGTGATGCTCATATACGCCCCTTGCTAAAGATACAATATGCATTAACCATAATTATACCTTAGTTTTGCTCATATAGCAAACGGGAAGTTTAACGGATAGAGTCAGACACCGTAGTTGTATCCGGCTTCAAATGCCTTTATATTCATATCGATAAAAGCGGGTTTTGCGGTCTTTTTCAAAGCTTCCAACCATATTTCTTTCTCTATCTCGGAATCTCTTGCCATGCGACCTATCAGAACCGAGTTTACCGTTCTTATGGAACCCGATTGTTCAGCCAATTCCGAAGCATCCATAAAGATACAGTTATCTATTCTTCCGGTTAGTTCCGGAATAATGTCATCGGGATATTGCATCGAAGATGTAATTACAGGCATAGGATCTATCTTTTGTGTATTACCTATAAGAATACCGCCTTTTTTAAGATAATGAGCCCATCTCAGAGCTTCCAGCTGTTCAAAAGCAATAAGTACATCGGCTTCTCCAACAGGTATTATGGGAGATATGACTTGCTTCCCGTAACGTACATATGTTATAACCGAGCCGCCTCTTTGCGCCATGCCGTGCACTTCGGAAACTTTTACATCAAAACCTTTCAATGTGGCGGCTTCACCTATCAGTGTAGAAGCAAATAGTGTACCCTGTCCGCCCACTCCGGCTATTACAATTGACTTTACCATTACTTCTCCTCCTTTTTCAATGCACCGAATCTGCATACATTGACGCATAAACCGCACCCGTTACATAAGGATGTATCTATTTCTATTTGATTATTCTTGAAAGATATCGCGGGACATCCCAGACTCATACACATTTTGCATTTTGTACATTTGTCTCTGTCTACGGTAACGCATCCTTTGTACCTGACCGTTTTAAGCAATGCACAAGGTCTTTGTGAGATTATCAGAGAAGGTTCCATTGCATTGACCTCCTCTTTAATAACCGCCATCGCTTCTTCCACATCAAAAGGATCGATTATTCTTACCCTTTCGATACCTATGCTCTTTGCCAGCATAACCAGATCAATCTGTTTGGCGGGATTATTTTTAATATCCAATCCGTTCAGAGGATTATTCTGATGTCCCGTCATACCGGTTATGGAATTATCCAATACGATTACGGTGCCTACCCCTTTGTTGTAGACTATGTCTATAAGTCCGGTAATACCCGAATGCACGAATGTGGAATCTCCTATCACACCCACGCATTTCTTCATATACTCATCCCCTCTTGCTTTATTGAAGCCGTGAAGTGAAGTAATACCGCTTCCCATACAAATGGAAGTATCCATAGCGGCAAGCGGTTGCAAAGCTGCTAAAGTGTAACACCCTATATCGCCCGTTACCGTCAGTTTAAGTCTCTTTAAAACATAAAATATTCCTCTGTGAGGACATCCCGGGCACATTACGGGAGGTCTGCCGGGCACCTTGCTCATATCATAGCCTTCCATGCAGTTATACGGCTTTTGACCGAATAACCTGTTTCTCAAAAGTTCCACCGAATATTCTCCGGTTACAGGCAGCAGTTGCTTTCCCGTCACCTCTATACCGCATGCCTTACATGCCGTTTCAATTATCGGTTCCAATTCTTCTATAACATAAATCTTCTTAACCGATGAAGCGAATTTCTTTAATAACTCTTCGGATATGGGATAAGTAATACCCAGTTTCAGATAAGATGCATCGGGCAGAGCTTCACGGGCATATTGGAAAGCTATTCCCGAAGATATGAAGCCTATATCCTTATTCATTATACAAATTTTATTCAATTCCGACAGAAAAGCATATTCTTTCTGCTTAATAACCCTCTCTTCCACTATCTCATGCCGTACTTTAGCCATTGCGGGCATCATGACATTCTTACCCGGATTCTTTACATAATCTTTTAACGGCACATCCACCCTATCCTCAAGAGTTGTCAGACTTTGGGAATGACTTACCCGCGTGGAAAGCCTAAGTAAAATCGGAGTATCAAACCGTTCCGATAATTCAAATGCCTTCTTGGTAAAATCCTTGGCTTCCTGCGAGTCGGACGGCTCTAACATCATAACCTTGGCGGCTTTGGCATAATGTCTTGAATCCTGTTCATTCTGCGATGAATGCATTCCCGGATCATCGGCTACCGCAATTACAAACCCGGCATTGACTCCTATGTAGGATGTTGTAAACAGCGGGTCGGATGCAACATTCAAACCCACATGTTTCATAGCGCAAAAGGATCTTGCACCGGCTATTGCCGAAGATGCGGCTACTTCCAAAGCCACTTTTTCGTTAGGAGCCCATTCGGTATATATTTCATCATATTTTGATGCCGCTTCGGTTATCTCGGTACTGGGAGTACCGGGATATGCCGATACCACTTTTACTCCCGCTTCATATAATCCTCTTGCTACCGCTTCATTTGCCAGTAACAGTTTTTTCATTTAACATCTCCTGAAACTTCAACTTTTTTCTTCCCCGATAACCTCGAAACAATAAATGAAAGGGCTACGGATGTTGCCATAGCTATACATCCTGCTACCGTGGAATATGTCATCCCTTTTATAATAACAAGTGTCATCATTACTGTAAAGCCGGAAAGCATACCGGCAAAAGCGGAAACCTTATCCGCTCTCTTGCTGTAAATACCTACAACATAAGGACCTAAGAAGCATCCCGCCAGCGTTCCCCATGAAAGATTCATCAGTGTCACTATTGCGTTATTATTCATAAGAGCCATTATTACCGATATCACTACAAAAACACCGCAAAGTATTCGAAAAAGAGTAAGCTGACTCTTTTCACTCATATCCTTCTTAATGTACCCCTTGACCAGATCCACTGATATCGATGAGCCGGATACCAGCACAAGTGATGCCAGTGTGGACATTGACGCAGCCAATATCAGTACCATGAATATACCTAAAAAAGCATCGGGCAGTACCTTAACCAGCATATTGGGTACAATGGTATCTACAGAACCGTTCGGTATCTCGGAAAAGAAAAGTCGTCCGAACGAGCCGGTCAGGTATGCTCCTATACCTATAACCGCAGCAAAAACCGTAGCGATTATTGTTCCTTTCTTTATGGAAGATTCATCTTTTATTGCATAAAATTTATGCACCATCTGAGGTAGCCCCCAAACACCGAAACTTGTAATAAGCACCAATGAGAGAAGCTTCCAGGGATCGGGACCGGTTATCGTACCTAAACCCTCTTTTATACTGTTGAGAGAAGCCAATCCGTTGGCAAATCCGTTGACATCGGGCGATTTAACCACATAGACAACAATCAGAATTGTTCCTGCAATCATTATTACACCTTGAATGAGATTATTAAGTGCCGTTGCAATATATCCTCCCAGAACAAGATATATCAAAGTAAAAGCGGCCATTATAATAACGGTAACGGTAAATGCCTGCGAAACCGATACCGATGCGGGAAAGAGCTTGGAAAACAGGTATCCCAGCCCTTTATAGACCGAAGCTGTATACGGAACCAGAAAGATAAATGTCAGTACTGAAGTAAAAATCTTGAGAGCTTCCGAGTTATATCTTTTCTGAAAAAACTCCGGCATGGTCTTTGCGTCCAATTCTCTCGTTATGGATCGTGTCCTTTTGGCAAGCACTCTCCATGCAAGATAGCTTCCGGCAACCGCATTACCTATACCTATCCAGACGGCGGAAGTACCCATTTCCCATCCTATACCGCCGGCATAACCTATAAAAATAACCGCACTGAAATAGGAAGTTCCGTAAGCCAAAGCCGAGAGCCATGCTCCCATTTTTCTTCCGCCCAACAAAAAATCATCAATGTTCTTGATTTTTCTGACGCTGTAGATTCCCACAGCAACCTGTATACCGATAAATATGGCAATAATAACAATCTTAATCATACTACCGTCCTCCCGTCCTACTTAAAGCAGATTATACAATTTTTTTAACCGCTGTCAACCTTTTTATTTGATTATAGCAACAATAATCGGTAAATTTAACGATACATGGCCAATTCAATACTGTCCATATACTGTCCCAACGACATGTTGAATTTCTGATAATCCGTATTGCTGAATTCTTCATTCTGCGCCGGCAGCGCAACATTAACCGTTTGCAGTTGGTTATAGAAAGTTATCATAAGCGGAACTTTAATTATTGTGGATAACCCGCGGATTGTCATACTTCCGGCTTCTTCCAGTTTCATGATATCTTCTCCTGAAGTAACACTCACCGGTTTATCATCAACCAGAATCTCCGTTTTCTTAAAAAACCGGTATGCCGTACCTACACCTTTTTGAATGTTTTCCCATCCTACCCTGTATGTAAGATTAAATGTTGCCGTCAACCACCCTTTATCTTCCGTTACACCTAATAGCAGCATAAGTTTTCTCCTTATAAACTAAATTTTACAAGTTTTATTCTCTGTTAAGCATCCTATACTTTATATCCCACAACTTCTGCGATAAATCCACGTAGTAGTTATGAGGATTTTCAAAACGTTTAACTTCATCCCATTGTTCGTCAATCTGTTTTGCACAATATGCTCTTATCTCTTCAATGGAAGGACGGTCATATACACATTCACCGTTTTTAAATACCGGTACCAATAATTCTTTTATTGTAAAATTTTCAAATGTCTTTCTCTTCCATGTGTAGTCGGGATCGAATATTGTCAAGGGTTTGCCTGTATCAATAACTTCATCGTAAACGCATATTAAATCCGCTTCCGCCTTTAACATGTCTTTGCAATATATTCTGTATACCTTTTTAAAATGCGGTGTGGTAATCTTGGAGGGATTTTCACTAATCTTTATCTTGGGAATAACATTTCCCTTATCATCTTCCACAGCCACAAGTTTGTATACTCCGCCGAAAACCGGGTCGCTTTCCGAGGTTATCAGGCGCTCACCTACTCCGAAGGAATCCAATGTTGCTCCCTGATGAATAACATCCCTGATAATATACTCATCCAGAGAATTGGATGCCGTTATTTTACATTCGGTCATTCCGGCTTCATCCAGCATCGCTCTGGCCTTCTTGGAAAGATATGTGATGTCTCCCGAGTCCAGTCTTATCGCACATTTCTTAATACCCAGTTCTTTAAACACTTTAATGGCATTGGGTACACCGCTTTTAAGCACATTATATGTGTCTACCAATAAAACACAGTTATCGGGATAGGTTTTGGCATATGTATAAAATGCTTCATATTCGGTATCAAACATCTGAACCCATGAATGAGCCATGGTTCCGCCTGCGGGTACGCCGTACATTTTGTCAGCCAATGTACAGGATGTACCGGCACATCCGCCGATATATGCCGCTCTTGCCCCCAGCACCGATGCAGCCGTTCCCTGAGCTCTTCTTGCTCCGAATTCCATTATGGGACGCCCTTTTGCCGAACGGACTATACGGTTGGATTTGGTTGCTATCAATGATTGATGATTGACAGTAAGAAGTATAAAGGTCTCTAAAATCTGCGCCTCAATTGTTTTTGCTCTTACCGTTATCAGCGGTTCGTTGGGGAAAACCACCGTGCCTTCGGGAACGGCATAGATATCACCGGTAAATTTAAAACCCTTAAGATATTTCAAAAAACCTTCATCAAAACATTTCTTGGAACGTAAAAAAGCTATATCTTCATCTGTAAACTCAAGATTCTGTATATACTCTATAACCTGGTCCAATCCGCATGCAATGGCAAAACCGCCGTTATCGGGATTGTTTCTGTAAAACATATCAAAATAGCAATACTTATCCTTATACCCCGCTATATAGTATCCGTTAGCCATTGTAAGCTCGTAATAATCGCAAAGCAATGTGTAGTTGTTTACTATATCTTTATTCATTTCTTACCTCTTTTCCGCCGAAATACCAACGACTTAATGATATTATAACATTTATAACAAACCTGTTGCGTAAATATTGCCTAATATGTTAATATTACAAAAGTATAAGCCGGCGTGGTGGAATGGCAGACGCACCGGACTCAAAATCCGGTATAGGAGACTATGTGTGGGTTCAAGTCCCACCGCCGGTACCATAAAAGAATGTCTTTTGTCTTACAAGTCAAAAGGCATTTTTTTGAAAGAGCCTTTCAATGAAAGAGCCTTTCAAATGAAAGAATATGTCATATAATAAAGATACAACATATTAGGTATTTGCGGAGGACTTGTTCATGGGAATTGATTTTTCAAAAATGACTGATAAAAAAAAGAAAGAAGTATACGCGAAAATCGACTGCACCTTTATAGACAGTAACTTAATCAGGCGTACATACCATCCCATAACAAATAGAGATTCATACAATTCATTTATGTTGTCGGAAACAAAAGAGCCAAATAAGCCCGATACAGCCGACTACACCGGAAAGCGAGAATTATTGAAGAAGATTTTTAAAATCACCGATACTTCTGCATTTGATGCGGCATATCAGCAAGCAACGAGCGGAAATGGGCAAGAAGGTACTCGGATTTCTGTTATGCATTCATCGGCGCTTTGCGCGTTACTTTGCTTTTACCGTGTTAGTGAAGAGAACCCGATAATAATAAACGGAGTTGATTATGATAAGGTTCATTTTGAAGTACAAAACGATGTATTTAACACCCCTTCTAATATTGATATTGCTCTTCTTTCAAGTAAGGAAAAAAATATCCTATTTTTGGAGTCCAAATTTTCTGAGTATTTAAGTTCAGGCAAGTATAAGTGCTCTATAAAGTATAAAAGAAAATACGATACTCTGCGCCTAAAGGATATAGGATATGATTACCGTGAAGACGATGATAAAGGCAAAATAATTTTGAGCAAAGGCAAAAATGAATTTTATATTGAAGGTATCAAGCAAATGCTTTCTCACTATATAGGGGTAGAGCGTTTTTGCGAATTGAAGCACACTAAGAACGAAGAGTTAACTCTTCCGGTCGGATACAAGGTATTACTTGGGGAAATTTTGTTTAATGCATGGAGTAATCAATATAGTTCATTTAAAAATTATAGTGAAGAATACAAAGAACTTGCAAAACATTTGAATAAGCAGAACAATTGCTTTTTTATGCTTGAAAATACACTGACCTATCAAGATGTTTTTATTAATTATCCGTTAGAACCAAGAATTAAAAAGTATTATCGTCTTCAATTTTTAACGAGAGAATCTATCGAGCCCTTATAGCAGAAAAGTTCCTTAGTATATTTTCAGTTATTCTACTATTAAGACACATTTATGTAAGGCACTACTCTTCTTTATTACTTTTAATTTTTATGATAATATTTCTTTAATAAAACGGATTTTAACATATTGTTTTACAAAATCAATTAATCTTGGAGGTTGATGATGAATAATGATTATCAAATTTATACCGGAGCGTTAAGAGTATTTCGTGATTTCACGTATAACTCATGCAATACCGGAAGTTGCACATTTTCATATGATTTCAATGCCCCGGAATACGAAAAGTTAAAGGTTAAATATCGAATTGAGGAAGTTGCAGGAAATGGCTCCGAACTTGAAAAAGCATTAAACCTGCTAAAATGGTGTTCAGCTAATATACTTCATAACGGTGGAATAAAAAATGTTGATTTTATACCTAAGGCATCCGGAGAAATACTTGATTATGCTTTTGGAAAAGGAAGAGAATATGGTGTTTACTGCAGACTTCAAGCTATAGTTTTTACGGAATGTTGCCTTGCACTTGGAATTAAGTCAAGAATTCTGCATTGTTTACCTTTTTCACCTAATGATTTTGATTCACATGTTGTATCGATAGTTTATATTTCAGATCAGGCAAAGTGGATTCTGCTGGATGCGGCAAATAATCGATATTTTGTGGATTCAAGCAATAATATTCTGTCTCCGATGGAAATCCGAACAAAATTGGCATTTGATAAAGAAATTGAGTGCAATGAGCAAGATGATAATTATAAAACATACATGGCGAAAAATATGTTCTATTTCAAGTCCTTACAAATCAATACATATGGCTCGGATATGAAGAAAAATCAAAATACAATTTATTGTATTCCTGCCGGGTTTAATGTATTAGACAGAGAGATTGCTTATTGTCAATATGCAATTAAAAACTCACCGGAAGAATTTACAAAGGACTGGAAAGCAGCTTTATCGGAGTATCAAGGAAGATCATGTTGTATGTGTTTATCCTCTGATTTGTTTTTCTCTTAATAAGGTAAGTAATCACCCGAATAAATTCCTGTTTTTCGGTTGCTTAACAGACCGTGCTGTTTATAAAAAAATGTGCCGTATTTCTAAAGTGTATAATATTATCTCTCACTTCATAATACTTATTCCACAAACTGAATATGATATAATATAGCGGTACAGAGTTAGGAGAATTGATATGTGTGATACTATGTGGAAGTCCTTTGAAAAAGGCGGAATTTTTGCAAAAAACAGCGACAGATCTTGTAATGAGATTAATCTGGTACAGTTTATTCCCGGCGGGAAAACGGGTGGTCAACCCGTCAAGTGTACATATATAACAGTCCCGCAGGAAGATAAGAAATATTCTGTCCTTCTGGTTCGCCCTCATTGGATGTGGGGAGCCGAAATGGGCATTAACCAGTGCGGTGTTGCTATCGGAAACGAAGCGCTTTTTACCAGGTCAAAAGGTAAAAGGACAGAGCGATTACTGGGAATGGATATTCTAAGGATTGCATTGGAAAGAGCAAAGAATGCAAAAGAAGGTATAGAGGAAATAAAAAAAGCGTTAACTACGTTCGGTCAGGGAGGTAACTGTACCTTTGATAAGACGTTTTATTACGACAACAGTTTCCTGGTTGCGGATAAAAAAGAGGCATACATTTTAGAGTCTTCGGGATTTGAGTACAAGACAAAGAAGTTGGAAGGTTACGGTAATATTTCCAACCGTATCACTATTGAAGAGGATGATTTTGCAAAAAAACATACTAACAATCTCATTACTTATTTTGCCGGTTCAATGAAGAGACAGAACTGTGCCTGCAATGCCATAAAAGATGCCGAGGGTATAAGGGATGTATTTGGCGCATTAAGAGCACATGATACCGATGACAGGCACAAACTATACACAAAAGGAAGTGTTTCCTCTGTTTGTATGCACCAGAGTTTTCTCGGAGATCATACAACCGGAAGTATGGTAGTAGATTTCAGAGAAGATATCCCGGTCATCTGGGTAACAGGCTCCTCTACCCCCTGCTTATCGGTATTCAAACCTGTCTTCTTCGGGCATATTAATCCCCCGGTTTTCTTAGATGAAAAAGATAGCCTGAATTATTGGTTAAAAAGAGAGTACTTAAACAGAGCAATATTCGCAGGCTTAACGGATGCCGATTCCCATATCGAACAGGTAAAAGAAATAGAAGAGGATTTTATATCAGGCTATGAGTCCTTGCTGAAGAAAGGGGCAACAGTAGAACAATTTGCCGATTTTTCAAAGAAGTGCTCGGAGAAAGAAGAGACTTTCATAAACAGCTACTCAAAAATCATAGAAGCCGTGAAAAACCGTACCGTGCAACTTCCCGGAATGTGGGGAAAAAAGACAAAAAGACTTATTGAGCAAAATCATATGAAATATTAATAAAGCCACTTTCCGAATCGGTCAGTTTGGCTCTATAAAAACAGCGTAATCTTTATGACCACGCCGCTTCTTTTTGCTTATTCTTTATTCAGTTATTTTTACTCGGTACTTAGTTTTTCTACATCCTTGACTTTTTCATTGATCTTTTTAATCTTACTCTTCCAAATAAAATACTGTATCAGCCAGGTAACGATAAAAATTCCTAAAAATATCGCAATGTAAGATATAACTCCTCCTACGGTGTTGGGCATCCATTTTGCAACATAAGAAATAGGAAACATAACTAAGCATATAACGGCAAAATAGATACCTGTCTGCTTTGCAAGACTCCAGGTTTCTATTTCCCATATGACGGAAGACATTGCAAATCCTGCTCCCAGTATTCCCGACAAAACTGTCTGTAATATAACGGCATTGAGTTCACTGCCCACTTTTTCCACCAATTCCGGTTTTGCAAAATGGAACATTCCGTCTCCTGCACATAGCGAAACAAGTATGGAAACTATATAGCCTATTGCAATACCCAGAGGAAAACCGAGCAAACCGCGATTAATAATCTTCTTTTTCATTTTATCACCTCATATTCCTAATAATTGTTTTATTCTGGCGACAAATCGCCTTGATACATATGTAACCGTTCCGTTGGAAAGTATTACACAAATTGTTCCGGCCAGACTTAAGTCAAAACCTTTTACTTTTTTCAAATTGATAATATCCGAGTTGGATATTCGCACAAAGTTATTATTGTCCAGCCTCTCTTCTATTTCATAAAGTCTGAGACGGAGCATATACTCCCCGTGAGTTGTTTCGGCAAATACCTTACCGCCTGAAGCATATATACGGTAAATATCGGAAAGCTCTAACACCTTAACAATCTCCTCTTTGAATCCGGCAATTATCTGCGGTTGCTGTTCCGAAAGTTTTTTAATGACTTCATTAATCTCTTCTGTCATCTTATCCGTTACAACGATAATCTTCGGTTCTTTACAGTCTTCGTCTATCTTTATTTCTATCTGCATTAATCACCCCTCCCTTCTCCGCAGTTACAATATACTAAAGCAAAAAAACGATTTCCACCGATTCCTGACAGGTGGTCGTTTTACGACCATAAGTGGTATATTTACTACACAGCTCATTTGTTTCTTTACAAATCGCTCTCATGAAATCTTTTAAGAATAATATAAAGCAATATATTTTTTGTGTTCATCTGCATAGGCAAATTCAACAATACTTATCATCAATACAACTTAAAAACCTTATCCATATCAAATATCTGTAATATATTTTTCAACTTACGAGCATTTATATCAGCTAGCTATAAAATATCACCTTTTCCATAACGATTCAATATCTCACTGATAAGCGAAGAATGTAAAATTACCAAATGATTCAAATAACTATTTGTTCAAATCTAATTAAAATAGTCTGTTGACAATAGACTATAAACTAATATTATTGACATTATATGTTATATATGAAATTGTTATGGATGTAAGAAATCTGATTGGCGAAACAACAGAATATGATAAAAAGCGAGCACTTGAGGTAAACAGACCAAAGAGCTGGTGTAAAAGCGTCAGTGCATTTGCCAACGGTAATGGCGGAATCCTTATTTTTGGAATCTCTGATGATAACTGTATTGTAGGTCTTGTTAATCCTGATTATGATGCAATGAAAATAAGTGAAATTATCAAATCCAGACTGGATCCGATTCCCGAGTTTCAGCTTGATTTTGAGAATGTTGATGGTAAGATCTTAATTATCCTAAAAATATATCCCGGAGAAGAAACACCATATTATTACTCGGCTAACGGAGTACTTGAAACCTATGTTCGCATAGGAAATGAAAGCGTCAAAGCAACTGCTATGGAGCAAAAACGACTTGTTATGCGAGGGAAAAATTCTTCTTATGATACTCAGATTTCCTCATACAAAATATCCGATTATGCATTTACTAAACTACGTGAAAGATATAAGAAGTGGACAGGAAAAAGCTTTGAAGACAAAGATATGATTTCTTTCGGACTCTCTACTGAAGAAGGATTTCTATCTAATGCCGGTGCCCTTCTTGCTGATGAATGCCCGATACGTTGGTCAAGATTATTCTGTACCAGATGGAACGGTCTAAACAAAAGCGGTGGTAAATTAGATGCAATTGATGATACGGAATATTCTGGAAGCTTGATATCCCTTCTTGAAAACGGAGTAGGTTTTATAAAACGTAATGCAAAAAAAATGTGGCGTAAAACATCTAATTCTCGTGAAGAAATGCCGGAATATGTAGAGCGTAGTTATCATGAAGCCATTATCAATGCCCTTGTACATAGAGATTATATCCAATATGGTAGTGAGGTTCATATTGACATTTATAATGATCGAATGGAGATTCACTCACCGGGCGGTATGGCTGACGGAATTAATATTCAAGATCGTGATCCGCTTTCAGTTCCGTCTACAAGAAGAAACCCGTTACTTGCCGATGTGTTTGAACGACTTGGTTATATGGAACGTAAGGGTAGCGGATTCTGGAAAATCATCAACGCTTATGAACTACAAGTTAACTATGAAGAAAACAAGAAACCATCATTCTTTTCAGATAGAGCAAATTTCGTTGTTATAATGCCCAATTTGAATTATGCAACTCAAGGTGTCGCTCAAGATGTCCCTCAAAGCTATAGCGATTTGATTATTTCAATTATTCGTGAAAATAATCAAGTAACAAGAAAGCAGATTGCAGAAAAAATAGGAGTCAGTAAGAAGACTATTGAGCGTGAAATTGAAAAAATGTCAAACATTAAATATATCGGTAGCGGTTATAGCGGGTTTTGGAAGATAATTGAAAAAGGTAATCAGACACTTTCTTCTAATAAAAACAATTACTTACACACAATGCCTAAGTCAAATTCTAATACTCAAGATGTCGCTCAAGATGACGCCCAAGGTGTCGCTCAAGATGTCCCTCAAGGTGTCGCTCAAGATGCCCCTCAAGGTGTCCCTCAAGATGTCCCTCAAAGCTATAGCGATTTGATTATTTCAATTATTCGTGAAAATAATCAAGTAACAAGAAAGCAGATTGCAGAAAAAATAGGAGTCAGTAAGAAGACTATTGAGCGTGAAATTGAAAAAATGTCAAACATTAAATATATCGGTAGCGGTTATAGCGGGTTTTGGAAGATAATTGAAAAAGGTAATCAGACACTTTCTTCTAATAAAAACAATTACTTACACACAATGCCTAAGTCAAATTCTAATACTCAAGATGTCGCTCAAGATGACGCCCAAGGTGTCGCTCAAGGTGTCGCTCAAGGTGTCGCTCAAGATGTCCCTCAAGGTGTCCCTCAAGATGTCCCTCAAGATGTCCCTCAAAGCTATAGCGATATGATTATTTCAATTATTCGTGAAAACAATCAAGTAACAAGAAAGCAGATAGCGGAAAAAATTGGAGTCAGCAAGAAGACTATTGAGCGTGAAATTAAAAAGATGTCAAACATTAAATATATCGGCAGCGGTTATAGCGGATTTTGGAAGATATGTGAATGACCGAAAACATCGGCACTTATCTTAAGGAATTCCTGACACATGGCATCAATTGCTTCTCTTCTATGTCCTGCTCCTACCGGGTCGGAATACCATTTGGGCATAAATCCGCCCTTTTTACTTCCCAGTGCATGAAACATGGTATGGCAATATCTTCTTATCTCATCCAGAGAACCTTTAACAAATATATTCTGTATATCTACCGGACAGAAAAAAGTAATCCTGTCTTTGTATTTCCCCAGATATTCCAGTCCCATATTCTGCTGCTGATCCATCTGAATGCAATCCAGACCGGCATCTATCAAATCATCAAGAATACTCCTTATATCCCCGCAACTGTGAAGAATTGTATACATATTATTATCATGAGCCGCTTTATATATCCTCTTGTATCTCGGCTTCCATATCTCTCTCCATTTGTCGGGAGAAATCATTAAAGAGTTCTGTAATCCCCAATCATCGGCGAATATCAGCGAATCGACGCCGTAACGGGCAAACCGTTCCACAATATGCACATTCATATCGGTTAAGATATCAATAAGCTGACACAAATAATCGGTATTCTCATATATATCAATCCAGGTATTTTCCAATCCTCTCAGAAAGTGAACTCGTTCGTAAATGGAAATTCCCACACCCATGGTGAATTTATCTTTGTGGTTTTCAATATTCTCCTTTACGCCTTCCCATCTTTTATCCTCCGTTACATCGGGTATATGCATGCTTTCAAAGTCATCCCAGCTTTTAAGAGGAAATTCCTTAACTTCCCCCAGTTTGGATATACCGATATTATCCCATACGGCATTCCATTCATCTTTGCCTTTTGAGGGTCTGTAATCGGGATTTGCCCTCATATTGATAAACTTGAAATCCGTTCCGTATTCCGTCGGAAAATCCACTGCCAGCCTGTCCGGATATTTAAACTGCAAAGTCGCTTTAACTACCTCTTTTGAATTCACCATTTCCATCACCCTCATTAAAATTATATTCATTTTCATTTCGATACACAATATCCGCTATATATTCCGCTTGATTCAGGTATAATGTATCTGTAATACCAAATCAGCGAGGACACACATGATTCCCGTACTGGAAAACAGATGGATTTTAAAAGATAATACATTAAAATACTATGGCTTACGTAAAAAGCCGTATACATTTAAAAATACGGTCAAAGTATCGGTTTCCACTGCGAAAATAATACAGTCTTTTGACGGAATAAGACATTTGTCGGAGTGTAAGATAAACGGTCAGATAAAGCAATTGATTAAGAAAAAGATAATTGTCGATGTGCATTCCAAAAGAGATGTTCCCGATACTATAGATAATGCATTTTTCTGCAAAAACTGCTGTTCAAACGATTATGTAATACCCGGTATAGAGTTTGATGACAACGGATTATGCCCCGTTTGTACCAATATGCCTTCGTTTAAGAATATAAAAGATGTCTTACCCGTAGTTAACACCATAGAACACAATGAAAAGGCAAAATATGATGTCGCTCTTTTCTATACCGGAGGTAAAGACTCTACTTTTCTTTTATACTATTTTGCAGATGTGTTAAAATTGAAAGTGCTTGCTCTTACATGGGGTATTCCTTTCATGTCGGATAATGCAATTAAAAGTATGAATAATGCAAAAGAAATATTCACAGATACCGACTTTATTTCCAAAGCATTGAATGATGAAGAACAAGCGGCCATATACAAGAAATCCTATGAACTTATGAAAAACGTATGTATATGCCCCTTTGCAGCCTATCCCCTGTTTTTGAAAGAATTGAGAGATTCGGGTGTAAAGTATGTGGTTTCGGGAAACGAACCGGCTCAACCCATAAATCTCATATTCAACAACTTATCACCAAAAACTTTCTATAACCCTGCATTTCAGATACTATTCCGGGCTTTATATAACATGATGAGAATTTTTAAAGGATTGAAGCCGTTAAAAAAAGGTCAAATGGAAATGCTTCTGCTTTTGGAAACATTGGCCTTCGGACAACCTCGGTTTATATCCGCTAAAACAGTAAGAAATCCTATGATAAGAAACATACATGAGGCTTTGAAAGAAGCGGATGTTCTGATTACTTCATTTCGGAAAGAGGTTGAACAAGCCTCACTTGACGGCAACATTCCGGCCCTTATTCATATCGATTTTAATGATGTAATTAAAAGTTGTATGAATAATGTTTTATCCGACGGATATGTATGGAAGGATATAAAGGCATTACTCACAGATAAAGCCGGATGGATTGATTCGGAAAATACAGATTCCGGACTTCATACCAGCTGTAAAATAGAGCGGTGTAAGGATTTTTCACAGTATCAGTCTTTCAAAGCCATGGAAAGCGATATCATACCTTTCTCCGCACTGGAATTATCCGTTGCCGTTAATTTAGATTCTTTGACACGAGAAGATGCAATAAAAGAAATCAGGTACCATTCCGGATTTACCGATGTTGCACCTTGTGAAACCGGGATAATGACTAAATCGTTTATGTAATATCTATAAGTTTTCCTAAGTTTTTTACTCCCTTGGATACAATGGATTTTGCTATGGGATTATTGAATGTACATATTCTTGCATCAAATTCACATACCTTGACACAAGCTGCACATTTTATACATTGTTTAACCGAAATACTTAAGTCTTTATCAATCGCATCGGTCGGACATGCCGTTATGCATTTATTGCACCGTACACACTTATTCTTATCCACGCGAGGTATCTTTATTGAAACTTTTCCTAAAAACTTCTGACCGAAAAGTTCCGCTACCGCAAACTGCCCCTTTATATCAACATGCTTCTTATTCTTCACATTGGAAATAACTTTTTTTAAGAAATTCTCCAATTCAACGGAATAATCGTAGTATATACCGTAATCTTTAAAGGCACTTGAATAGGAATGGTTGGCGGGTATAGCAGCAGCTCCGTATATCGATATACCTTTTTCCTTTAAAATATGGTTTGCCTGAGATAAAGCGTTACCTATAGTAACGGAACCGTATGTAGCTACGATAGCGGCATTTTCCGCATTGATTTTAAGATGTTTAAGATATTCCGCATACGCATCGGGAATGGACTGATTATATACAGGAAAAGCTATCACAAACAAATCATATGCGATATCCACCGCCTGTCTTCTCTCTCTTATTGCACGTCTTGTAACATCAAATATGTCTACCACATAGCCGTTGTTTCTCAGTGTTTTCGCCATATCTTCACATAAGTTATATGTGTTCCTTGTCGGTGAAAAACAGTTAATCAGGCATCTCATATAGTATCTCCTTCAAAATCCGTTATTGAAAACATAGTTTTCAAACGGTTATACTCTTCTTTTGCATCTTTATCCGGTTTACCGGTATATGTTGCTCTTATAAGAACATTCTTCATTGTATGTTCAACAGGTGCAAACTCCACCATATCCGTACTGTAACCTTTGGATTTCAAGGCTAAAACCCTTAACGTATTTGTCAGCATTTCGGTAAACCTGTCTTTCTGTAAACCGTATGAAAGCATAGGTTTAAGTTGTTCATTTTCTATCTGCTTGAATAACTGATGCTGACAACACGGAACCGATATGATGAGTTTTGCCTTGTTCCTTACTACACTGCTTAAGAAAATATCCGTAGCTATATCACATGCATGAAGTCCTACCGCTATATCCGAATAATCGTCATATGCTTTAATATCGCCGGTTATGAAAGTTAAATCTGCCATACCGTATTTTTCAGCAATGTTATTAAGATTATCTATAACATCACTCTTTAAATCTATACCTGTTATATTGGTATTCATATGCTTAATATTATGCAAATAAAAGTGTAATGCAAAAGTCAGATAACCTTTACCGCAACAAAAATCCACAACCTTAAGTTGCTTATTATCAAATGACAGTTTTTCAAATGCGTGGTCGAATATCTGCAAAAAACTGTTAATCTGCACAAATTTTCTGCGACCTTTGTCGGTAACAACACCGTTTATATCAGATATCCCCAGATCATAAAGAAACGGTGCATCGGTTCCGTCTTTTATGATATGATTCTTCTGTTTATCATGACTTGTATTTACAACTGACTTTGTAGGCTTATGCTTTTTTATGATAAGTTCATTTTTTCTGTTTCTGAATATAACTATGTCATTTTTTAAAGTATATACGGTACATTCTTTGAAATTCGTCGTAATAAGCTTATATATATGTTCAAATAGATTACTTTCATCAAAATTGATATGAAAAGCTTTATTATCGGAAAAATACTCCAGTTGAAAGCCGTCATTCACTCTTCTTATTCCGGCTTTACTCATATCCGCAGTTGCTTTTCCGAACGAGACCTGTAGAATATCCTTATGTTTTATATCAGACAAAATATCCATATACGAATTATACCATCTTTTAACTTATGATTATATGATAAAATAGGGGTACTTAATTATTGTTATTTAAAAGGCGGTATGTTATGACAAAGAAGATTATAAAAGTAGAAGGATGCCCTCAGGCAATTGGGCCCTATTCTCAGGCGGTAAGAGCGGATAATCTGCTTTTTGTATCTGGCAATCTCCCTGTTGATCCTGCCACGGGAAAGATTCCGGAAGGAGTGGAAAAGCAGACCCATACGGTGCTTGGAAACATAGCAACCTTATTAAAAGGTGCAGGTCTGGATATGAGCGATATTATCAAGACAACATTGTTTATTAAAGATATGAATGATTTTTCCGTCATAAATGCAATATATGCCGAATATTTCACATCCGACTACCCTGCCCGTTCCACTGTGGAAGTGGCAAGGCTTCCCAAGGATGCTTTGATAGAAATAGAGTGTATAGCTAAATATTGATTAATGGAAGCAGGAGCCCCCTATAAACTCCCTTATAATAGAACTGGGAGGTACCGCGGAAGAATCAATCTTTTCAAATGCCGACAGTATATCCAACAGTCTTTTCGCCTCATCATATGCCGGGTCATCTTTCTTGACTTTCTTCAATATAGGTTCCGCGAATACTCTTAACAATCCGTGTTCGTACATCAATGCACTGTTGAATATCACATCGGCCTGTTCCTGGAACGGGAAAATATACTTATCCTCACCTGATCTGACCGATTCCCACATGTTCAATGTACGGGAAGCCGAGGAATTCCTGTATTCGTAATCTCTGGTTAACCTGCGTATGAGTCTTGTATCGGTAGTGGCAAATCTGTTGTGACTGTCTATATTAATCGTAGTTAATGCGCTGATATATATCTTGTAAATTAACTCTTCACTGATACCTTTTGTCATGACCGGATTAAGTCCGTGTATACCTTCTATGATAAGAACCTCCGAATCGTTCAATGAAAGCGGTATAAGTTCCTCTTTCCTGGAGGCCGTATTAAAATCAAAAACAGGTATCATTGTGTGTCCTTTTTTTGAAAGTTCTTTCATATTATCCTGAAACATGCATATGTCCAGAGCATCTACCGATTCAAGATCCACTTTGCCCGTTTCATCGGGCAGCATATCCGCTCTGTTAATATAGTAATTATCCAGTGATATTATCTTTGCTTTAACTCCGTGAACAATCAGATGAATCTTAAGCCTGTTGGCAAAGGTGGTCTTTCCGCTGCTGGAAGGGCCGGCTATCATTACGAATTTTTTATGCTTGTCGCTTATCTCACGGGAAATCTGTCCTAATTTGATATCCTGAAGAGCTTCCGTAGCAAGTATTATATCGTTAATGGAGCCGCTTCTTACCACCCTGTTTAAGCTGGTTACATCGGGAATACCCAGTACATCTCCCCACCTGTTAAACTCACCGAATACCGCTGCCAGTTTATTCTGTTCCGTATACTGCGGTAACTCATACGGTTTATGACGTGTCGGATAGAAATAGATAAAACCCGGTTCATATGCCCTTATATCAAACAAATCCACATATGACGTTCTTTCGGCCACTTTGGAATAGAAGATGGATATAAAGCCGTCCAGATTATATATGAGTACTTTGTGATTATTGACATATTCCAATGACTCGGCAATGTCATATATCTTACGTTGTTTGAAAATCTCAATGGCTTTTTGTCTTGTGCAGTGTAATTCCTTAATCGGTACATCCTTATCGATATATTCCCGAACACCTTTTTTAATGGCTTCCACATGCTCATTATTTATCTTTATACCCTCAACCGTACAGAGACTTCCCTTATTTATTGAATACTCAATCTTTACTTTTCTGTGAGGAAAAATATCATTAAGAACTTTCAGAAGAATAAGCTGAAGTGTGTTACGATATGTACGTATACCCGGAATTGTGGTTATATCAATTTTACGGTCAACTTTCCTGTCCATTCTTTATCACCTTCCTCATCAGTTTTACTCCACCAATGGTAGCAAACATTCCTAAAAATAGCAAACCGAAACAGAGACTGACATAATAGGATATTGAAACAAAAAACTCTAACGACATTATATTAACCAACAAATCGGTATAGGGATCCAACAGATACAAATCATTTGTAAAGAGAATCTTATGGAACAACATCCAGAAACTATGGAAATCCACTATCATATAGAAGATAAGCATTATAAACAGCAGTACGGTTATTACCATGGTTATCATTACGGTTTTTAAGAAAATCGATCTCATTGTATCCATATCCATGAGAAATCCCGCAATAACTATGATTGCAAGTAAACATATCATTATTACCAGAACCCACTCGGAAACAGTGAAAAGGTTAAGAACATCCACCATATGTGTTTTTTCCCGGTCATTGAATATCTCTCTTTTAACTCCGTCCTGTATGTCATATATGACGAGGTTTTTTCTGTCCCCTTTCATGTACTTTATAATCTCATGGGTAATATCGTCCAACTCCTCCTGAGTCATAAGAACGAACGGGGCTATTTCATGTTTAATCTGTAATTTTCTGTAAAGCTTCTCATTAAAAGCCACATACCGTATCGAACTTAACAGGAACACAAAACACAATATTATTGCAAAAACAACAGACATTATCCTTATAGCAATTCTCATAACAATCCCCTCACCACATCATAAAGTATCTTATCCGAAACCGGATTAACTCCGACTCTGCCTTTTAAATTCAAAGTTGTAAATATTCCGTCCTCGTTATGCATAAGCACCGGTCTTTTTTCTTTCCGACCTTCAGCCGATTCTCCGAAGGCGGGTTTTTTATAGTTAAAGACATACATCTTCTCTACCTTATCACACTGTATGAAATATTCCGAAACATAATTAATCTTATCGGTATCGGAGTCATACAGGAAAGATAAATCATCCCATCTATAACCCGGTAAAAGGCTTTGATTGATTGGACAATATGTGGCTTTCCACATCCTTCTGTCGCTCCTCTCGTAAGTGTGTCGGTTAAACTTAAAATTCTTCAGACAGGAATTCAGAATAAATAAGATTGGCTTATTTATGCTTTTTTTAACTGCTTCCGCTTCCTTTAAATGTTTTTTTTCGGAAATAATTATAATATCTGCCGTTTCTTTATCTGCCTGCTTAAAAGCGGGGCTTGTATTTACAACCTGTTTTGCGAGCATTCCTAAGGGATAAGCATTGATACTTTCATAATTATTTTCAAAGATATCAAAATTATACACATCGGTATCAATTACCTTGCCCTGATGCTCCATAAATACCGCTAATGAAAATGTCTGTCTTCCCTTTACGGCAATATCCGATGTGTCAATGCGTATTTTACCGACGGGAACTGATTTACAACCTTGTGCGGAAGTATTCAATTTGTAAGTTTTCAAGGAGTTTTTGTGTCGGTCATATAACACAGCCGTTATTGTCATATCGCTGTAATCAACGGCGGTATCGTTTAAAATCCAGCATTCCGCATTCAATACATCGTTTGTATAACATGTCCTTCTGTCGCATCGCAAATTGACTTTAAGAGGAATCAGGGCCTCTTTAAAAGTGAAATATGCAGGTTTCGGCACTCTGTCCACACCCGCTACTGTCTTCATCCACCCCGAAGGATAAGCGTCAATCAGAAGGTGCAATGCGGTCTGAACCACATAATCGCTTCTTCTCCTTAATGCCAGAGTCATAATACTTGCAGCTTTTGCCTGATGGAGTTGACTGAAGTATATCCAGTCTTTTATGTTATCCTGCTCATAGAACCAGTCACCGTGCATGGAATTGGTCTGTGCTCTTACTATCCTGTCCGGTATCCAGATATCTTCTTCATTCTTCGGAAGCCATTCTTTAGGGTATCTTTCTTTCATAAGGTCAAGATTATCCAACCCCTCGGTCCCGTACTCTCCGCATGCCGTTTTCCAGTCTTTTCTAATAGCGGGCAGATAACCTTTATATAAATCTCCTATCGGTAGAGCATGATTTGTATACCACATGTTATAGCAGTGGAAATCGGATAAGCCTTCAAAGGTAGGCGGATCGTAATCCCCTTCCACCCTTTTAATAACTCTGTAAGGATTTTCCTGCTTTATTACTCTGTCACATATCTCAAACCAATTCTCCAGTTCCGCTCTGTTAAGATTTATTTGCTGATTGTCCGATTTGAACTGATCGGTAGGCTCATTTATGTAGGAAACCATTATTACGCTCGGATGTCTCCTTACATGTCTTTCCATCTCGCCTACCTGTCTTACCGCTTCATAAAACTGGCTTCTTGCAAGCTGACCGAATAACGGAAAATCCGCCTGTACCATCATTCCCAGCATATCACAGTATTCATATATTTCCGATTGCACCGGGCGCTGCGTAATCCTGTAATAATTCATATTGCAGTATTTGGCTATAAGGATGTCCTCTATGAGCTGCTCATAATCATCATTCATTACGCATAACTGCAAATGGCCCATCTCATTTGCACCTCTTAACAGAATCTCGGTATTGTTAAGATAAAGCGTTCCGTACGGTTTATTCTCCGTATCCATATGGAATTTACGCATTCCGAAATTCTGCTCATATTGATCGGAATTGTCCGATTCTATTATCACGGTATACAGATACGGAGTAAAACTGTGCCATAATTTGGGGTTTTCTATTTTGATGTCAAAATGGTAGTGGTTTTCCCCTTCATGTATTTTTCTTTGAAACTCACCTGTATATCTGAAGCAATCGTCAAAATTAAACGGTTCAACAGAAATATTTATCTTAACATCCTTCTTATACCGATCAACATTTTTAACTACTACTTTTATCTTTGCCGTCTGATTGTCTATATCCGGATAAACACAGGCATCAAAAATAAATGTACTTTCTCTTTTTTCAATATATACCTTATCAAAAATACCGCCTCCGGGGGGACAATGATGCCATCCGTCCTTCGGGTCATCCCAACCGATACCGGTTGCGGCATATATCTTTTTACCCAATCTGCCGTTTTCCCCTAACATGGTGATATCGTTTTCCACTCTTACTACAAGAACATTTCCCTTCTCTTTAAGATATTCCGTAATGTCTTCTTCAAACGCATAGAAGAAACCTTCATGCGACAGTACATGTCGGCCGTTGACATATACCCCGGTAATGTAGTCGGAACCTTTGAATACGATATAGTCTCTTAAGTTGTCTTTTTTGTAATCAAATTCCGTCCGGTAATATGTTACCCATTTACCCGTAGGACCGTGGTAATGAGGTATTGTTATGCTTTCCCATATACCCCTTCCTTCCAAAACGGCTGAGAAATCGTCAATATCCTCCCGTGTCTCAAAACGGAAATTGAAATTCTCAAACTCCAGTCTCGTTCTTTTTATTGCATGTTTACTTCTTCTTTTCAGAAAAGGTGCGTATTGCGCTTTTAATTGCTCAAGACCTTCATAGTAATCCTTTAATTGCTGCTCGTACGATTGCTCCTCGGGAAAAGAATATTTATCTTTTATTTTATCAATCACTTTGCCTTCATTGTTATCTTTACAAATATCATTGTCTTTAACAATATTGACACACTCAAACAAAACATCCGGTACCGGTACCGGTTGCTTTGCTTCCATATATTCTTTTCTTTGTTCTATCTTTGTATCGGCGATTGCCGCAAACAAATCAATACTGTTCAAAGCATACCTCTGCTATCTTCCTAATTTCTTTCGGACAGCGGCAAGTCCGTCTTTTGCATAAATTGCAAGATTGGAGGCGGGATATTCGTCTATTACCTTCTTAAAAAGTTCTTCGGCTTTTACATAGTCTTCTATTCCCGCATATGCCTTTGCACTGTGATATATCAAACCTTCTCTGTTTGCCTTGGCAAATTCCGAAAGGCTGTCCTCAACAAATGTATATCCTTTTATAGCAATGTTATATTCACCTATCTCGAAGGCGCATTTGGACATTTTATAAACGGCATCATATACCATATTGGAATAGAGATTGTCCTTCTCCCATACTTTAACCGAGTCATAGTCGGGATAACTTTGCCATATATCATAATAATTCCTGTATGCTTCCTTGTATTTTAAATCCTGATACAGTTTGTTGCCGGAATTATATAGAGAGATAGCTATATTAGCTTTGCATTGGGCAACGGTTTCATTGTACATAGCATAGTCCGTATCGGAAAACTCCGCCTTTGCCGTATCAATCTCATTAAGAACGGCTAAGGCTTCATCATACTTTTGTGAGACAGAAAGATATTTCCCCTGATACAGTCTTTTCTGTTGCAGAAGAATTTCCGATTGATGTTTGTATTTATTGGCATCGGAATCGGAATTGTTCAGAGTATCTTCCAGCCTTTTAATCCTGTCCTCATATTGCAGAACGGTTGTCTGATACAATGCCGACTGTTCATGCTTATCCTGTGTAAGCTGGGTTATTTTACTGCCGAGATCCGGTTGCGCCGCTATAAAATCATCGTGCTTTTTTTTCATAATAAGAATTGCCGCTACCAGTATTAAAATAACAACAATAAGTCCTATGATAATGAACATCTGCATTTTAATAAACTTAAGAGGAGTCATTTTACCTTTACTTTTTGCCGCATATGCGGATTTCTTTTTAACTGAAGGTCTTCCTGTGAACAGCGATTGAAAGAAAGTCTTGAATGATACTTTACCGCCGCCGCTTTTTTCTTTGGTTACTTTTTTACCTTTGGACTTATCTTTATCCTCTGTTTTATCCAAGGCTTCCTGCATTTTGTCTCCTAAGGATTTGTCGCTTCCTAAGGAATTTATCTTATCCAGAAGAATCTTTGCTTTCTCAAATGTCGGGTCCAGTTTAACCACTCTGGAAAGCTTAATCCTGGCCACATCGATGTTGTACTGACTTATATTATCAATAGCACTGTTGTATAACTCGCCTACATAAGCATCGTCCTCGCTTAATTTCACATTGTCTTTACTCAATGCGTTGAAATCAATCTTTTCCAGATACTTCTGCAGTTCATTAATATCCATTTACAGCCCCGTTCTCCTGACGTAGTTCTTTACATCGGCTATATAATACAAAGATCCGAATGTGCAAATAACGGTATTATTGTCGGCATTGGCTACCGCATAATCCAGTCCGTCTTCTATCTTATCAAAAGAATAAGTATTTTTACAGTATTTTTGCATGGTTTGTTGCAATATATCCAATTCTAAAGCCCTGTTACATTGCGTTCTTATCGCAATGCCCATATCCGCCAAGGGAAATATATCTTCAATCATTTTTTCATATTCTTTGTTCTTCATCACGCCCATTATCAATATCTTTTTCTTATCGGGAAAGTATTTGATAAGAGTATTTTTCAAACTCCTTACAGCTTCGGGATTATGTGAGCCGTCACAGATAATCAAGGGGTTTTTCGATAATACTTCCAGTCTTCCGGGCCATTTTGCCTTCAGCAGTCCTTTTCTTATCGCCTCCTCCGAAACCTTCAACTTCGAAACCTCAACGGCTTTAATAGCGGTGCAGGCGTTCTTCACCTGATAATCTCCGAACATATTTATTCGCAAATCGGTATATCCCTCAAAATCGAATGTATAACCGTAATCGGAATATCTGATATTTGATATATTATTAAAATCAACAACAAAATACGGTGCTCCCGTTTTTTCCGCCTGTGCTTCTATCACATCATATGTGCACGGCTCATTATCTCCGTATACCACAACCGGAGATACGGGTTTGATTATGCCGGCTTTCTCAAATGCTATTTTCTGCAATGTATCGCCCAACACACCCATATGGTCTTTCTCAATGGTGCATATAACGGTAGCTAATGCCGATTTTATGACATTGGTGGAATCCAGACGACCCCCCAACCCTACTTCCAATACCACAACATCACAGCGTTTCTGCTTAAAATACAGCATTGCCACTGCGGTATTTATCTCAAACTCCGTAGGATGATTGTATCCTGACTCCAGCATCACATCAATACAGTCCTTAACCTTCTGAACATTGGTTACCAGACTTCTGTTATCGATATTCTTAAAATCCACCTGCATTCTTTCGCCGAACTTCTCGATATACGGGGAGATGAACAAACCCGTTCTGTATCCGGCCGCATGTAACATATGAGCAATATAGTTGCATGTGGAGCCTTTTCCGTTGGTTCCGCCTACATGAATGAATTTCAAATCATTTTGAGGGTTATTCAGTAAATCCAGCAGTTTTGTTATATTGATAAGCCCCAGTTTGGAACCGAATTTGCCTACCGAGTGTATATACTTTATTGCATCGTCATAGTTCATATATTACGCCCCGCAACACTTCTTATATTTCTTTCCGCTTCCGCAGGGACAGGGGTCGTTACGGCCGACTCTTGCATTGGAGGAAACGGCAGGTTTCTGCACATCATCCGGAGCCATCTGTGCATTAACTTTTATTTTACTCTCTTCATTTTTTACTTCGGTCTGTTTATGAACGGAGAAGATTTTTTTCAGTGCCTCCTCCTGAATGCTGTTGGTCATATCCTCAAACATCATATACCCTTCAAACTTATACTCCATAACCGGGTCTTTCTGTCCGAAAGCTCTCAATCCTATTCCCGAACGCAACTGATCCATTGCGTCGATATGATCCATCCAGTGTATATCCACAGTCCGAAGCAGTATAATCCTTTCCAGTTCCCTCATAAGGGAGGGACTCAGTTCCGTCTCTTTGTCGTCATAATCCTTACTGTATGAGTCTATAAGCATCTGACGGAAGGATTTCTCATTGTAGTCGGCATCGACGGTATTGCCTTTCAACAACGGGTTATATTGTTTGGGCAACATTTCGTTTAATCTGTCGGAAATTGCCTGCATATTCCAATCGTTTGACCTGTTGCTCTGACAGTAATCATCTGTCAGTCTGGTAAGTACCGACTCTAACATCTTCAGATAACTGCCTTTCATATCGGTGCCGTCAAGCACCTGCCTTCTCTGACTGTAAATAAGGTTCCTCTGAGTATTCATTACGTCGTCATACTGAATAACCGTCTTACGTCTCTGGAAGTTGACACCTTCTATTCTCTTCTGTGCCGTTTCAATGGTATTGGTTATTATCTTGGCTTCAATGGGTATATCATCGGGAACATTCAATACATTCATCATATTGGCCAATCTGTCCTGCGCAAAAAGACGCATCAGATCATCTTCCAGCGACAGATAGAATCTGCTCATACCGGGATCGCCCTGACGCCCCGCTCTTCCTCTTAACTGGTTGTCAATTCTTCTGGATTCATGCCGCTCGGTAGCAAGTATATACAGGCCGCCTTTTTCCAGTACTCTCTTTCTGTCTTCTTCAATAAGCTTCTTGAAGTCGGCCTCATACTGACGGTAAAGGTTCCTTGCCTCTATAACCGCCTCGTCGTCGGTCTCGTTAAAACTGTCGGCTTGCAGTATGATGCTCTCATCAAATATCTCTTTTTTAAGTTTCTGCATAGCCATATATCCCGCATTACCTCCGAGAACAATGTCCGTTCCTCTGCCCGCCATATTGGTCGCTATGGTTACCGCTCCGGGTTTTCCGGCTTGAGCCACAATTTCCGCTTCTCTTTCATGATGCTTGGCATTGAGTACTTCATGTTTTATTCCTCTTCTTCTTAACATCAGACTGAGTTCTTCCGACTTTTCAATGGATATGGTTCCTATCAAAACCGGTTGCTGTCTTTGAGAACACTCGATTATATCGGCCACAATGGCATCTAATTTGGCTTTTCTGGTGGTATAGACCACATCGGGATAATCTTCCCTTATTACCGGTTTATTGGTCGGAATGGCGATTACATCGAGTTTGTATATCTCCCGGAATTCCTCCTCTTCGGTCAATGCCGTTCCGGTCATACCGGAAAGTTTACCGTACATACGGAAAAAGTTCTGGAAGGTTATTGTGGCAAGAGTCTTGTTTTCCCTTTCCACTTTGACATTTTCCTTTGCTTCTATTGCCTGATGAAGTCCCTCGGAATATCTTCTTCCGAACATCATTCTGCCGGTAAACTCGTCTATTATTATAATCTGGTTATCCTTAACCACATAATCCACATCGCGCATCATTATACTCTGTGCTTTAATGGCATTATTGACATGGTGCAAAAGACCGGTATTTTCATAGGATGTCAGATTGTCCACATTGAAATATCTCTCGGCTTTCTCCACTCCCTTAGGTGTAAGCGATGCAGTCCGGTTTTTTTCGTCCACAATATAGTCGGGTTTGTCGGGAGCATACTCATCCTCTTCTTCCTGACCGGTCAACTCCATTATTCTTTGCAGTTTGCCGCCGCTCTCTTCTTCTATAACCACTTTCTTTTTTAGTGTCTTGGCAAAATTATCCGCACGTTTGTACAAATCGGAAGACTGTTCTCCCGCTCCGGATATGATAAGAGGTGTTCTTGCTTCGTCAATTAAAATACTGTCCACTTCATCGACAATGGCAAAGTGAAGATCCCTTTGTACCAGCTCTTCTTTTCTTGTGACCATGTTGTCTCTTAAGTAGTCGAATCCCAACTCGTTGTTTGTGCAGTATGTTATATCGGAATTATATGCGTTTTCTCTTTGTTCCTTGGTAAGGCCGTAGACAATCAAGCCGACTGACAGTCCTAAGAAGTTATACAGTTTTCCCATCCATTCGCTGTCTCTTTTAGCCAGGTAGTCGTTCACCGTAACTACATGAACGCCTTTGCCCGAAAGAGCATTCAGATAAACCGGCAGCGTTGCGACAAGCGTCTTTCCTTCTCCGGTTTTCATTTCCGCTATTCTGCCCTGATGCAGTACTATTCCTCCTATAAGCTGTACTTTATACGGGGTCATATGCAGTACTCTGGTCGAAGCTTCTCTGCATACCGCAAATGCTTCCACAAGAATATCGTTCAATGTCTCTCCGTCTTTCAGACGTTGCTTAAAAACATCAGTATATGCCCGAAGTTGTGCATCGGTCTTACCCTTCATTTCATCGGCCAGAGCCTCTATATCTTCCACAAGCGGCAGGATTTTCTTAATCTCTCTGTCGCTGTATGTACCGAAAATCTTATCCAGTATTCTACCCATTAATTTCTCCTAATCTTTTCAAAACGGTTGTATACCCTTCAGCTCCGTAATTCAAACACTTGGCAACTCTGCTTATTGTAGCAGCCGAGGCCCCCGTCTTTACTGAAATATCGGCATATGTATGCTTGTTATCCAACATCTTTGCAACACAAAGCCGCTGAGCCATTGCTTTAATCTCCGCAACGGTGCATAAATCCTCAAAAAAGATGTAGCATTCGTCTTTGTTTTTCAAAGAAAGTATTGCATCAAATAAATAGTCGGTCTCTTTTGATTTAAGTTTCTTATTCATTTTTAGTTTTCACCTCATTTTCTTTCGAAACTCCCAAGCCGTGGCTATAATATCCTCTATGTCTGTAAACTCGGGTACCCATCTCAATTCCTTCTTTATCTTCTCGCTGGACGCAATAAGTACAGCGGGGTCGCCTTGTCGCCTTTTTGTTATTTCCGTCCTTATATCCACACCGGTAACATGCTTTACCGCATCAATTATCTGATTTACCGAAAAACCCTTTTCGCTTCCCAGGTTATATATCATGCTAATACCGGCATTCCCGCTCTTCCTTTCCAAGTTAATAGAATCATTTATCATCTTTTCCAATGCCAGAAGATGCGCCGTCGCCAGATCGCTGACATGGATATAGTCTCTTATGCAGGTTCCGTCAAAGGTATCATAATCATCTCCGAATACCAGGAGTTTATCTATTTTTCCCAACGCAACATCCAGAGCTATGGGTATAAGGTGTGTTTCCACAGCCCTTTTCTCCCCTATCCTGCCGCTTACGTGGCTTCCCGCTGCATTAAAGTATCTCAATGCCGCATAATTTATACCGTAAGCTTTTGAAGCCCATTTGAGCATTCTTTCCACCGCCAGTTTGGTTTCACCGTATGCGTTTGTGGGAAAGGTGTCGGCAGTTTCTTTTATGGGAGAAGGGCTTTCCCCGTATACCGCGGCACTGGAGGAAAACACTATATTATTTATACCGTACATATCCATATACTTTAGTATCTGCAATGTCCCGGCCACATTGTTCTCATAATACTTCAGAGGATGTGCCATGCTTTCGCCTACCAGTGAATATGCTGCAAAATGTATTATTCCTTCTATCTCATTCTCTTTAAAAAGCTTTGCCATGCCTTTTTCGTCTTTAATATCCGTCTGATAAAACTTGTTTGCAAGCACCGCTTCTTTATTGCCTGTAGATAAATCATCGGCTACAACCACCTCATAGCCTTTTTCCAACAAATGCAGTACCATATGCGAGCCTATATAACCTGCTCCTCCGGTTACTAAAATACTCATTTATATCTCCTTAACCCCGTCGGAAATTTCGCAGATATAGAAAGATGCGTTGTATCCGATAACTTCCTGATAAACTCTGCCTATATCTTCAATAAAATCCTTTACCGATTGCTTCTTCACAATGGAAACCGTACAGCCGCCGAAACCCGCTCCCGTCATTCTGGAACCTAATACATCTTTCTGCATCCATGCACTTTCCACAAGCACATCCAGTTCCTTACACGATACCTCATAAAGGTCACGCAAAGAAATATGTGACAGATTGAGGTATTTACAGAAAGAACTTATGTCGCCTTTCTTTAATGCTTTGACACTGTCCAAAACCCGTAAATTTTCACATACCGCATGCTCCGCTCTCTTTCTGCAATCGGCATCGGTAATATCGTCTGCACAGGATAAAAACTCCTTATAGGTAAAATCACATAAATTCAACTTGTCGGGAAACTTCTTCTGCATATCGGCCAACGCCTGTTCACACTCCGCTCTTCTTTTGTTGTACATTGACGAACCCAACGACCGCTTTTTATTGGTGTTGGATATAACTATCGAATAGTCGTCAAGTTTTATAGGTATATACTCATATTCCAATGAATTACAATCCAGCAGCATGGCATGGTCTTTTAACCCCATTGCCGAAGCAAACTGGTCCATTATACCGCATTTCACACCGACATACTCATGTTCCGCCTTCTGACACAACAGGGCTATATCCATCTTGTCCGTTTTATGACCGTAAAGTTGCAGCATTGCATATGCAGTCACAACCTCAATCGCGGCAGATGAGGATAAACCGCTTCCTAAAGGCACCTTGTCGTCAAATATGAACTCCGCACCTTTAACTTTAATGCCTTTCTTTAAAATCTGATCAATGACTCCGAGCTGATAATTGCCCCATTTCAAGTCTTTATACTGTTCAAGACTATTCATGTCCGCTTCCACTACATACCGTAAATCGGTAGCATACAGTTTTATTATGTCATCTTTCCTTTTTCTTACAGCAACAGTGGATACTTTATCTATTGCCGCGGGAAAAACATATCCTCCGTTGTAATCGATATGTTCCCCTATTAAATTAACTCTTCCGGGTGCCTGAAAGTATCTGATACTCTCCTCGGAACTGCCGTACACATTATTCAAAATATTTGCCAACTCTTCTTTTATCATAAACTATTCACCTTTTGTATTTCCTTTTCCAGTTACAAATCTTCTATATGCCGCTCTCAACTCTTCCGCTTTCTCCTCCACGGAAGTGGGATTGCAGTGTGCCCATGCTCCGGTCTCGCTGGATGCATTGTACTTTATTTTATCTCTCGCTCTCATCGGAGGGAAAAACTCCACATGAAAATGATAATAGTCATAGTCCTCACCCGTATTTACCGGTGCCTGATGCATACACATCATATACGGGAATGTAAATCCGAAAAGACTGTCCAACGTACCTGCAGCAATCTTTAAAGTCTTAGCAAAGTCCGATGATTCCTTTTCGGTAAATTGAGTAATATATTGTATATGTCTTTTGGAAGAAATATATATACCGTACGGATATTCGGTAAAAAACGGAAGATAAACTATGAAACTGTCGTTCTGGAATATAACTCTATCGGAAAAACTGACCTCTTCTCTGTTCATGTCGCATATGAGACATCTGCCGGTATTATCGGTATGTTCTTTGCAAGATTGCAATTCCAGCTCCAACTTCTTGGGTATAAAAGGATAACCGTAAATCTGCCCGTGAGGATGCGGCATGGTAACTCCTACAGCCTCTCCCCTGTTTTCGAATATGAAAACATACTTTATCAACTTATCGGAAGATATCTCGATAAACCGCTGCTTCCAAAGTTTTACCAGTTCATTCAGATGCAAATTGTCCAATTCCGGTAATGTCGCATAGTGATCGGAAGAATATAGTATAACTTCACATTTACCGTACAACGGTGCGGTTTTATACAAATCCGTTGCCAGATTATCGGGAATCGGAGGATTTTGAGACAGTGCGGGAAAATCATTGTCATATTTCATGACAATATAGTCTTTCGGTACCTTTTCACTGCCTTTACAGAAAGGACACCAGTTTTTGGGCATCTGCGGTCTGTTTTGTCTGTGCGATGCCACCATTACCCAGTCTTTTATCAAAGGATGCCATCTTAATTCAGCCATAATCTATTTGTCACTCCCTAAGTTATAGTAAATTTTGGAATACGGAGCAACCGACTCCATCAGCCATACCGATGCGCCTATTACCGAATCATGTCCTATTACCGTATCCCCGCCCAATATTGTTGCATGAGAGTATATAACCACATTGTCTTCTATTTTAGGGTGCCGCTTTATACCTTTAACGGGATTGCCGTTTGCGTCCAACTTAAAACTTTTTGCACCTAAAGTAACACCCTGATATATCTTTACATTATTGCCTATTTCCGTAGTCTCTCCTATTACTATGCCGGTACCGTGGTCCATGAAGAAATGCTCTCCTATACTGGCTCCCGGGTGAATATCTATGCCGGTAACTCTGTGCCCGTACTCGTTCATCATTCTGGGAATTAAAGGCACTTTGAGTTTATATAACTCGTGAGCTATTCTGTGAATGCTCATCATCTCCAGTGACGGATAGCTTAATAATATCTCCTCAAAACTCTGAGCTGCGGGATCACCCACATATGCGGCATGAATATCGGTCTGCAACTTTCTTCGTATTTCCGGCATTTTATCCAGGAAGGTAATAATAATTTCATCAAGATTAATCGGGCAATTGTCGCAGTCCTTGTCACACTTGTAACTGAATACACTCTCTAAAATCTCTCTTAACTCAATTGCGGCTTCCCTTAAGTTGTTGCCTATAAGCATATCCACATTGGCTTTGCTTATGGAGCATTTTTCATACACCCCGGGAAACAGAGCCGAGCGTAAAAGAAACAGTATATTCTTTACCCGCTCTTTCCCCGCCAAAGATATTGTGTTTTCACGTAAATAATAGTCGTCATTGAGTGCTTCCAGTTGTGATGCTATTTCCGGAAGCTCATTATTAATCCATTCACCAAGTTTGTTGCCTTTTTTGTCCATTTCTCCTCCGCTAATCAGCAACATACATTATACAACAATTAGAAGATAAATAATTAACAAAAGAAGAAATAATACACCGATTCATTACTTC